>Ga0209635_10000134_pt1 | contig 44292 bp, 34 predicted proteins | sample DeeMarSWOR230_32_FD_187463 | JGI IMG/M metagenome (GOLD analysis project Ga0209635, IMG submission 187463) | Marine sediment microbial communities from White Oak River estuary, North Carolina - WOR-2-30_32 (SPAdes) (version 2) | ecosystem: Environmental > Aquatic > Marine > Intertidal zone >...
TGGGAAGCCAGTTCCTTGGCGGCATCTTCCGCGCTCTTTCTGCCGGCTCTGACTTCATCGGCCATAAAATTTACCCGGCCCGCCGATACCATGCCGTGACCGCACATGGTGATGACATCGAGGACCTCATCAGGGGGCAGTTTCTCCGTCTTACCCCATATCCCCAGCGAGTAGGTAGCAGCATGGCGATGGATGCCGTTCTTCTGGCAAATGCCCTTTACACGGTCGAAAATGCCGCTGACCACCAGCGATAGCCCCAGGTCGGCTTCTTTAATGTCTTTGAGCATCCCGGCAGCATCTTCTTCGTTGTCGAACACGGCGTGCACTACGGAACCATCCTTCTTTATATTGTTCAGAATGTTCTCGCGCCCCTTGGCAAAGACGTTGCCGTGAAAGCCGTCACCAAAACTTACCGGGTTATGACGCTGGGCAATCTCCAGAAACTGCCTGAGCTTTGGACCGGAGTCGATATTGTTTATACCAAACGCGGGCATATAGAGAAATACGAAGTCTCCGCCGAGACTTTCCTCTGTGCCGCTGCGATGTAATGTGTGAGTCATCAATTACCTCCTTTATACTTGGGGCGTCCGAAGCCGACATTGGTCTTCCCGTTGATGCGATGAAATATGCCCATCTCATCGAGCATCTTCTCTGCAGGCACCGATTCATCGGGTTCAACGAGGTCGGCCAGGTCCACGCTGCAGACGGTATCTATTTTCTTGACCGCCTCCTGGAGCGTATTCAGGACCTCCGGAGCTTTTTCTCTGGGGAATACGCACTCGATTATGGCCGAGAGCACCTTTTCATTCAGTATGTCTTCCCTGATTTTACCCGTCTTGGTGTCTTCCATAAGGGCGGTTACCGGGTTTATCGGCTCGAAGGTCACTCCCAATTTGGCCAGCGCCTGCGCCACCGTGTCAACATCGCGGAAGCGGGCGCCGGTTACCGGCCGGCCGAATTCTACGGCAAAGGCCAGCCATCCCGGCTTGAGACGGCCTGTGACCTCATTGGTCTTTACCTCTTCAGTACCGCGCCCGGCTATGCCGGTTGAGTGGTGGGGTACCGTTGGGTTGGAGAATTCGGCGCGTATCTGTCTCGGCCAGGGGTGTTTCTCCTCGACAAAGGCGTCCACGGGGCAAGACCCTGACCTGAGGCAGATGCCGCACTCCACACATTCATCCTGGTTGATGGCGGCGACATCATCGCCCATGCTGATGGCACCCATCGGGCAGTAGGGGATGCATGCCTCACAGGCAATGCAGAGTTCCGGGTCGATTTTCATTGATTGAACCTCCTATAACCTTTTTTTTATTTGGTAAAATCCTCGATATCCAGCGTTTTCAACGTCTCGGGCAGGGGATATCCGGTCTTTCTGTCCCAGCCCATGAGCTGATAGTACTTGTCAATCATCTTATCGAAGTGGGGGACAATTGATCTGTCTTTGTTCGGCCCGTCAACCGGCTGGGAGCCGTATCTGGCCGAGGTGTACTCTTTATCGGGTGTAAGCCCGACTTTAAGATTGTAGAGGCGCAGGAGATTGACGACACGCCGGCCCACGTTCATCACCTCTTCCAAGTTCAGGTTAAAGCCCGTGGCAGCGTTGATAGCTTCAGTCTGGGTCTCGGTATCGCAGAAGCTGGTGAACCAGCACTGGACGAGGCAATCGCACACGGTCATCGAGCCGGTGGAATTCGCCTCGGCCTGCACCGTATGGTCGGGGTTAAAAACATCCATGGGATCAGGCATCTTCCAGAGGCCCTTGTTCATCACCTGCATTTGCGTCTGGAGAGTGCTGGTATCGGAGACTACGGTATCCAGCATCTCCACCCAGCGGCCGCGGTGGTCATGGCCTCTGGGGGTATTGCCCTTACCGGTGAATATCGCCCAGTTTACCACTTCCCCACCCAGCTTTTCGGCGGCGCGCTTCACACCTTCAGCCAGGGTATCACCATAGCCCTCGCGGTTGGCGATTTTCTTCAACAGGGCGCGGGTTGCCTCCGTGTTTCCCCAGGTCATCTCTAGTCCATCAAGGTCCTTTTTCTTCAGGGCGCCTTTCTCATAGCACTCCATCACCCAGCCCACAACCCAACCCCCTTCATTCGTATCCATACCGAGTCGGTCACACTCATTGGCAAGTACCATCGCGGCTCCCGGGTCTTTCTGATATATCTGCGGCCCCCAAGCTGACCATTGCTCATACTCGGGCTCCTTGCCAAAGTAGCCGGCGTAAGGACCCTCGGTCACCGTCATGAGCTCATAGTGATGAGAGGCACAGCCATAGCAAGGGTGGTTCTGGCTCTTAAAGAGAGGGCGAAGACGTTTCCCATCAAAAAGTTCCTTTTCCGGAAATAAATCCGTCAGGTAGTTCTTAACCGGCAAGGCACCAATGTTCCCTAAACCTACCACGCCCAAGCTGGTGCCCCAGTTGAACACAACGCCGCCACCAAAGCTCTTTTGCTTTTCGGTCGTTACCCTGGCCAGCTCGCCGAGTTTCTCCGGATCAACAAACTGCAATTTGTTGGGCGCTCGAGCGGCGGCAAAGGCCTTCAGCTTCTTAGAACCGAGCACTGCGCCAAGGCCGTTGTGAGCGGCAGCGTGGCCCTTATCCCCGAAGATGCCGGAGAACCTGACCATATTTTCACCAGCCGGGCCAATGCTGAAGACGCTCATTGTCCGCTCTTTATAGCCCAGCTCCTCCTTGATGGCTTCCTCGGTTTCCCAAGTATCTTTTCCCCGCAAGTGGCTGGCATCCCTGAGTTCAGCTCCACCCTCATGCAGGTAGATATACTTCCAAGTGGATGATGCACCCTGTATCAAGATGCCGTCATAGCCGCACCACTTTATGTAGGCACCGAAGTTGCCATTGGCCTGCGTGGAGGCGGCACCATTGGTCATCGCCCCCTTAGTCACGAAGGAGATAGTGCCACAGCCCGCAATTCTGGTGCCACCCAGAGGGCCTGAGCCTAAGTAAACGATGTTCTGGGGGTCAGACCAGTCGAGCTTGGGGTCTACCATCTCGTGGAGATACTTGATGCCGAGACCGGTACCCCCCAAATATTTGCGTATTGTGGCCTCATCCAGAACCTCATCCCACATCTTCCCTTCAGTCAGGTCAACCCTCAATATTTTGCCTGTCGAACCATACATAATCCTGCTCTTTTCCTTTCCCTCCCATCATCGGGGCATATATTATCCCGACCCTGTATCTCTTATTGAGTCTCCTTTTAGTACCGTATATCTGTCAAGTCCTCTCCTGTCCTAAATACCCTATAAACCAATCTAGCTCCTTTATCCGTAATTGGACTTGTCTTAATTCTGGTCAGAGTACTTATCCAGGAAACCTTGCACCTTATTTTAATATTATTGCTGGGCATTGACAAATAATAGTGTAGGATAATACACTCGTATTGCCTAAATGAAACACCTTTAAACGACATTGAATCAAAGGTATGATAATGGTAAATTCTATGCACGGCTATTATTCTTGGAGCGCTGATTACTAAGTGAATTCCTATGCGTGCGGAATGTGTTTATTAGTATTTAACCGCCGCTCCCGACGCCTCTCACCAACTTAAAAGGTGGACCATTTAAAGGGGAAAGATTGCTAGTATAACTACGCCCTCATATGAAATACCAAAGGAGATGAAGAAGTGAAAAAGGCAATAATGATTGATGATAACGACAATGTGGCTACGGCCATTGCCGCTATTAATACCGGGGACGAGGTTGAGGTAATTTCTTCAAAGCAAGAAGTCGTCTATCGCATCAAAGCTAAAGACTCGCTGCCTTTGGGACATAAGATTGCGCTTTCCGATATTAAAAAGGGCGGTGAGGTGAAAAAGTATGGTACACCCATTGGCAAAGCCTCGAAGAACATTACATCAGGCGAATATGTTCATATTCACAATGTCCAGAGCAACAGGCTGCCGCTGACCAAGCACATGCTTAGTTATAAATAACCTTCATTACATCGGGAGGGAAAACATATGGATTTCCAGGGTTTTGTCCGAACGGACGGTTTGGTGGGCGTGCGCAACAAGGTTCTCGTAATGGCTACTTCCGATTGTGCTGAGCCTACGGCCAGAATGATTGTCCAGGGTTTTAAAGATGCCGTATCTATTACTCAGCATCTGGGATGTATCGCCATTGAAACCGCACCGACACTAACTGGTGTGGCCAAGAATTCTAATATCGCAGCGGTTCTCGTCGTTTCCATGGGCTGTGAAGGGATTGAGCCTGAGCCTATAATGTCGGAGGTCAGTAAAGCGGGAAAAGACGTAGAACTGGTCAAGATACAGGAGATAGGAACTACGCGCCAGACTATCGCCCGTGGACGCGAAATTTTACAACGAATGCTGGAGAAGGCCTGCAAACAGAAAAGGGAGCCGTTTAACCTGGGCCGTCTGGCCATCGGCCTGAAGTGTGGTGGCTCCGATACCACCAGCGGCATAGCGGCCAATCCCGCCATAGGCGTCATGGCAGATATGATGGTGGATGCTGGTGCCTCGGTGGTGATGATTGAGCCCATTGAGGCTATTGGTGCCGAAGAATACCTGTCCCATCGGGCTGTCAACGAAGAGGTGAGGCGAGCGATACTGAAATGGATAAGCGATGAGGAAAAGCGCTGGACCATTCCAGGGGCAAGCGTGGATTTTATGTGCCGGGGTAATATAGACGGCGGTCTTACCACTCTTGAAGAGAAAGCGCTCGGAGCCGTTCACAAAGGAGGCCACCGGCCGATACAAGGGGTCCTGAAAAATAGACGGGACTATCTGGAAACGGTACCGAGGCAGGGGGGTTTCTATTTGCAGGAAGGTACGCATGAGGAAATCCCGGCCATTACCTATATGGCGGCGGCGGGGGTAAATATCATCGTCTTCGCCACCGGTCGCGGTGGCGTTTTCGGGCACGCCATATGCCCCGTGATAAGGGTGACCGGCAATCCGGAAACGTGGGCTAAAATGAACGAAGACATGGACGTTAATGCCAGCACCGCCATGGAAGGCAATGAATCGATTGAGAGCGTGGGCAAGAGAATATTCGACGAAGTGGTGGCCGTTGCTTCGGGCAAGTTAACCAAAAGCGAGCAGATGGGATTCGATAATTTTGCCCTGTGGAGATATGACTCCCGGCTGGAGGCGCTTCTCGGATTATTATAGCCCCACACCACAAGCGATAAGACAGGGTTAGCCTTATCCTGTCCAGCCTGCGTGTTATTCCGCTGACAGGGTTCATCTCAAGGGCTATCTTTTACAGCTTACTGACAGTCCACAGGCATATTTCGCTGAAACAGTCCAAACTGGCGGTCAGATGTCCACTTAATCTGCTACAATAAGTACAATAGCTTGTTGCCCTGGCCAAGTTGGACTTATGAGCAGAAAGTTACATAATCCGGATTTAATCACCGTCAGTCTGCTGATTGTGGCGCTGATATGCGCAATATTCCTCTTTTCCGTGCCCTGGCTCAGAGTAATTCTGGGGTTCCTTTTCGTTGCTTTCATCCCCGGCTATAGCCTGCTAGCGGTTATCTTCCCCCGCAGAAATGAAATCAGCCTGACCACTAAAATGGCATTAAGTATCGGACTATCGATAGTCATCTCAACATTGGTGGGGCTGATATTGGCCTTCTCTCCGGCTGGCATTGAATTACACTCATTTCTTTTCGCCATCTCTGCTTTCGTGCTGATTTTGGCGGGACTGGCCTGGTACATTCGCCATAAAACCGGCAGTACACGGGAATTCAGTATTTCTTTCCATCTCGCATTAGCTGGACTTGCCGGTCTGTACAGAGGCGAAAGAAAGAGGTATTTCTTCTTATATTGTGTGCTCTTAACATTAATTCTGCTGAGCTCAGCGTCCATGGGCTACCTGCTGGCCAGACCGGCGGAAACGCCGCCTTCCACCGAATTCTATATTCTGGGGGTTAACGAAGAAGCCGATGATTACCCGGTATATCTCTCCCCCGGAGAAAAAGGGGAAATACTGGTCAATATAATCAATCGTGAAAACCAGCCGATGGACTACCGGCTGGAGATATATGTCAGCGGTAAAAAACAAAAGGAATTATTTCCGATACCGCTCGCGCCCGGTGAGAAATGGCAAAGATACGTCGAGTTTAACGTTGCTGAAAAACCGTTAACTCAAAAAATTGAATTTCGATTATTCAGGGAAGGGGAACTAGCAGGAGAGGAACGCTATTTATGGATCACCCTTAAAGCTTGATTGCTATCGAATAGGGGCAGGTAATTTGTCAGGCAGGACGGACATTTGAGAGCCAACATTTTGCTTCTGGGGATGATTTTAGTTCTCGCCTTTTTTATGGCGAGTATTCCCCATCTTGACTACCAGTATCCCCTACATGTCGATGAGTGGTGGAGATATGGTGGCTCCTATAGTTTACTGAAGACCGGCCACCTTACCTATCCTGATATATTCAATAATGGTGCTGTAAAAGATACGGATATTGAAATCGGGTTTCACCTTTTTATCGGGGAATTAAAGCTGATAACCGGCCTGTCCTGGCTGGCCCTTTTCCGCTTTCTGCCCGGCCTTATCCTGGCCCTGCTGGCGTTTGGGGCATACGCCTTTGGCAGAAAGAAGGGTTATGGCCTTGAAGCCGCCTTCCTAGTTACCCTTATCCCGACCACAATAAGGTTGCTGGGGCCAGCGTTCCTGGTGCCGGTTGCCCTGGGAATCACTTTCATACCGCTCACCTTGCTGATACTGCACCGGTTTATGACCGATTTTAGAGGACCGGTTATGCTATTTCTGATGCTGGTAGCGCTGTTATTCATACACCCCCCGACGCTGGCGGTAATCTCGGCTATAATTCTGATGCATGTGGTGTTCTTCATGGTCTGGAGAAAAAAGTTGCCCGGGCGGGCAAAGCAATCGGTTGTCGTTCTACTCATGTTTATTCCCATTTATTCGCTGATGTACTGGTGGGCAGCCGACTGGGTAGGCCTGGTTACCAGGGAAGCACTGAGCCCCGAGCTACACTTGCAGCTGCCCCCGATTCCTGGCACCGTATCCGAGTTCGGGCATATCCCAGCCCTGCTGTTTCTTATAGGAACCGGCATTATCATCGTAAACAGGTCTGCAGAAGACTGGGCGGTATTACTGTCAGCCGTTGGGCTTCTTGTCTATCTGCAAGTCTATCCGCTATTTTATATTGGCCTTGACATTATTTATGAACGCGGGTGGCTCTATGTTTTTGTCCTGATGGCCCTGATAGGCGGGCTGGCATTTAAAAAAATCCGGGTATTCATCCAGCAGATATTTGCCAACAAATCCCTAAAAATGGTAGCAAGCACCGGTGTAATATTTACCCTGGCTATAATGATGCTCATTATCAGTGTTCGCAATCACTTCTCAGAATACTACCGATAATTGTGTCACCGATAACAAGCACTTTCATATTTCTGAGGCTTTCTAGGAGTTCGATTATCCGTGAAGAGGAATAGCTATCGCGTATTCTCTGTATGTACTCACGGGCATCATCGGGCACGACGTCAAAGTGTGAATTTATCAATTTGGTTGAGCTGAAGGTAATTTCATCGGTAAAATGAATCCGACCACCCGTAGATTTGATTGCCTCCTCCTCCTCGACGATTTTCCCGGTTACATCGTCCTTAGCATTAACATAATCGCTGCCTTTGCAATAGACATCTGGCTGTAACTTCTTAATGGTGTCGACTGCGCTGGGCCATTCATTTATGGCGACATAATCAACGGATTGGAGCGCAGCAACAGACTCGGCTCGAAGATGCTCATTGAAAACGGGCCTTCCCGGTCCCTTGGCTACATATTTATCCTGTGTGATGGTTACCACGAGAACGTCACCCTCGCGCTTGGCTGCCTCGAAGTGCCTGATGTGACCGGGATGAAGCAAGTCAAAGACCCCGTGACAGTGCACTACCGTTTTGCCTTCCTTCTTCAGCTGGGCCACCATATTAGCGAGAGCATCAAGCTTGATAATTTTGTGATGATTTTGCATCTGTTCCATAGCTTCTCATACTGTGCTGTATTCTTACTATATACGTGTAAACTTGCCTCTCCGTTACGACAAATACCGGAACCATTCTTTTGTAGCTTCAGCAATACTCTCCGGCGTCCAGACCGGTGCCTCACGCCAGTAGTCAATATTATCCAACAGTATCCGTACTCCCTCTTGCAGGGAAATGCTGGGTTGCCATCTTATTAGTTCCTTAATTTTGGTGATATCAGCATGAGTACGGTCAGGTTCACCTGGACGTTTTGGTACATAAACGATGTCCCCCTGGAGCAGTTCCACCAGATGATTAACGCTATAGCTGTTGCCACTACCCACGTTCATTGCTTCACCTTGCACATCAGACTTTGCCGCCATCACCAGGGCTTCAACAACGTCAGATACATAGGTGAAATCCCTCGTTTGCGTGCCATCACCCACCACCGTGAACGGTTTATCATGTAGCTTCTGTGCCAGAAAAACGCCAAAAACGGCGCCATACACTCCAGAGGTACGGGACCGAGGGCCGTACACATTGAAGAGCCGTAGAGATAACACGGGTATCTTGTAAATTTTACCCCAGTGCAGAACACACTGCTCGCCCAGATACTTCGTCAGTGCATATGGATATTGGGGACTAATGTCCGCCGTCTCCGGTGTAGGAAATATATCGGGAATACCGTAGCAAGACGAAGACGCTGCATAGATAAACCGTTTTACGTTATTCCGTCTTGATGCTTCCAATATATTTACGGTGCCATCTACATTCGCTCTATAGTAGGGCACGGGTCTTTGAATGGAAGGAACGATATCCGCCAGTCCGGCCAAGTGGAATACCCAGTCAACGCCTTCGGTGTATGTCTGTAGTGCATCCCATTCGGCAACATCCACCTGATAAAAGCGCCAGCGGGATGTTCCCTTCAAATGGGCCAGATTTTCTACTCTGCCCGTGGACAGGTTATCGAGCACAATAACCTCTTGCCCGTCATCCAGCAGTCTATCTACCAGATGACTGCCAATAAAGCCAGTACCACCTGTCACCAGACTTCTCATTTCTGTTTATCTTTCAAAATCTGGCTTTCCGGTTCCTTAACAATATCGGCAATTTCAACCGTATCGAGATACTACAACTCAAAATTCAGCCTGTAATAAGTCCGTTTCCGTTTCTATGGCTATAGCCTGTCCTTCGTAAGGTAGTTGAGCCATATCAAAATGCGCTACCTGCTATTTAAATTAAATTATAGTGCGAACCTCAAGTGAATACAATATATTAGTACTAGTTAAAAGGTCATGGTTAATTTGTCGCATTTATGAGACCTTATTTCCCACTGCTTCTGGTATTTTACTTGCCATCAATTTTATTGAATATAATAAAGATGAAAAGGACATTTGTCAATAGTATTGGCATCATATTGCCAGTAAATTGGACAATTGTCATTTCCAAGCAAAAATTGAGGGCAGTTCCAGCGTCAGAAGCGATAGGAAAATGACCGGGACACGGCGTCCCTTTGAGTGACTGATTCACAAAAAAGGAGGGAAAGAAGTTATGGTTGTATACTGCCGTATCTTATTAACTTCTCCGCAATGCCATCAAGGCCAAGTTCACGAAGTCTGACATCCTGTGGCAAACCGGTTTCTGGATTCCAACCTTGAATGGCGTAGTAGCTACTCAGCAGATTATCCCATGCCTCTTCATGGATTACCTCTCCGGAAAATGGCCCCGATTCAATTCTCTCGTGCATAAATCTAACCGGCGGATAATCGTCCTGCTTACCAATATCGGTATGAAGGGTATTGAATGCCTTTTCCACATTATGAATGCGCTGAGCATAAAGCATCAATTCCTCGGCTGATGTATTTCTGCCGGTTGCTGATTCGAAAAGTGGAACAAGGTCCTCAACGCCAAGGGCATCCAGACCGTACCACTGGCTTAATAGATAGCACACACCAAGGGCATCGAAAACCCCCTTTAGGCGCTGCTGCCAGAACACCATCTTTTCCTTGTGTTCATAGCTATTGATAGGGCCAACATCAGTGACACCGAACAGTTTATGGGAAATATCCGGTGCGATAGAAGCATTTAATCTCAGCAATAAAGGGGCACCTTCTAAATGCCCGCCGCCACGGTTGGCGACCGCGATACCCAAGGCCCAGGCTTTGTCATAGCGCATCCCTGATTCGTTTATCTCAGCACCCTTTATATGCAGCGCCCACTCTTCTGACCCTTTACCCAGGGCTTGTGCCGCGCGTTTAACACCTTTAGCTAAAACTTTACCCCACCCTCGCTGGTAAGCTATATCCTCCAGAAGCCGGATTGCGGCTTTGTAATTGCCCCAGTCAAGTTCAAGTCCATTGGTATCTTCCCTGCTTACCAGACCGCGCTGATAGCTTTCAAACGCCCAGCCTAATACGGCGCCGGCAAAGTCTATATCAATCCCCAGTTGGTTACACAAGGCACTTAGCTTGAGTATCGCCGGGGGATAATCGATTTCCAGATTAGTGCCGAAAGCCCTAATAGTGTTGGCTTCAATGCCTTCACAAGCAAGCTTCGCGTAAGGGCCTTCGGTTATCCGGTAAAAATGGCTGCAAGACACGGGGCAGTTAAAACAAGCCAGCCTTGAAATTTCATACTTGTTCCATACCGGCCATCTTATTCTGTCGAATCTCTCCGTAGGCCAATCTTCTAACTGGCCATTGCGCACATGTTTTGGTACTGAAACCCCCACAGTACCGCTTTGCCGGAGAGCGTTCATTGCGGAAGATTCGGTTACTTTCTGCCAGCATATTTTAGCCCGCTGGATAAATAGGTCAGGGTCCTGGACTTGAACCGGACGTTTGCCCCGGACAGCTATTGCTTTCAGCTTCTTTGTCCCCAGCACCGCCCCGGAACCGCCCCTTCCGGCACCTCTACCCCTGTCGATAACCAGGCAAGCCCCCGAAACCAGATTCTCGCCAGCCGGTCCAATGGCGGCGACCCTTAGCTTCTTATCGCCCATGCGCCTGCGCAATAAGTCCTCTGTTTCCCAGGTGGTTTTACCCCAGATAAACGATGCATCACGGATTTTTACTTCATCATCATTTATGGATAAAAAAACCGGCTTTGCCGCCTGTCCCTCGATTACGACAGCATCAAAACCGGCCAGCTTCAATTCCGGGGCAAAATGGCCGCCAACATTGGCCGAGCCTACACCACCGGTCTGCGGATTCTTGAAATCGACGCTCAGGCGGTCTGCCCCCGGCGCTAGTGTTCCAACCAGTGGCCCGGCACTGAGTACCAGCTTATTGTCAGCACTCATGGGCTCTACGGATGGGTCAAGTTCGTGAAATAAAATCCACTGCCCTACGCCCCGCCCGCCAATAATCTGGTCTGCGTAGGGCATGGTCGGTTCGACCACTATCTTACCGGTAGATAAATCAACCCGTAATATTTTCCCTGCCCAGCCGAATGACTCCATTACAAATCACTTTGCTCCGCATTTCGCTTCAGCTCATTGAGAACAGACAAATTCAAAGCATCCGGTGCGCAGAAACGGATGCACAATGGCTCCTCTTCGCTGGCACACAGATCACAACGGTTATCCAGAACCACTGACACAAGGCCAGTGCTGTTATCCCGGCATACCTGTATGGATGATTGCGCCGGGTCAAAACTTCTTATCTTGTGGAATGAACAGGCAAGTTCACAGGAACGACAGCCCGTGCACCCTTCTAAATTCATCATTCTTGATTTCCACTGAATATCTGTACCGGCATTATACTCACAATCATCAGTGGTGTAAATGCCGATATTAATACGCGGCCAATCTTGCACGCGGCTCCTGGCCTCCATCCGTCAGATTGGATAGCTACTTTTTCCGTCCTTTCCAGAATGACCAGATGAGCCAGAGCAGAAGCATATAGGCAGTAAGGCTGGAAAGCAGGACAAAGGCACCTATTATTTTACTCAGAAGGGGGTCAGCTTCAGGGGAGGGAATGAAGTGAGCAAAATGGGAGACACCGGCGACAAGGCCCGCAGTAAGTACCACCGTAATGGCGATTACCACCGGCAGGTTTCTCAGTTTTTGCAGGCTTGGTTTGAGCACAAAATAGACAACGATGGCATCCGCCCCTAGAAGGGTAAAGATAAGCGGGATAAAAATGACCATGGTACCGGTAGTTGGGATGACAACAATCTGCCAGATGGCGCGAATAACAACCGCCGTAACAGCCAGAGTAAAGGATACGATAATCCCAATTTTAAAATACGAGTAGTTCATCATACCTTGCCGCTAAACGATTTCAAAGATAGTATTTTTACCATGGCCCTACTGTTAAAGTCTTCCGCAAGTCCAGAATATGGGCGTGATTACCGGTTGACAAGGGCAGACTGTTCCCTAGGCAGTATACCTAAGCCAATAACGCGGGGACCCACATGAGTCCCTATTACCGGGCTTACTTTCATCCTATAAATACGCTCCCGGGGAAATCTAACGCTAAGTCGATCTACCAGGTTCTCAACATCTTCAGGCGTGTCAGCATCCTCTATCGCCATTTCTTCAATGTCAGCAAAACTCTTGGCGAAGTCGTACAGGTAATCCATTGCCCTGACTCTGGAGCGGAGCCTGGCAACCCCCTCGGTCATCCCATCTTTGATGGTAAGAATCGGGTTAACCTTCAGCATAGACCCCAGAAAGGCCTGTGCGGCGCCGATACGCCCTCCTCTCCTCAGGTATTCCAGTGTATCAAAGGCAATGCGAAACTCCACACGTTGCATACTGCTTTTAGTAACGCGAATCACCTCGTCAAGGCTATATCCAGCCTGGGCTGCCTTGGCGGCTGATATAACGATAAGCCCCAGACCGACAATTGCCGATAGTGAATCAATTATCTCTACTCTGCATTTACGCTTACGTAATCTTGCACCGTCAACTGCCGTCTTATAGCTGGCACTTAGCTTTGAGGAAATAGTAATCGTTAATATTTCGTCGGTTTCTTCTACAAGTCTATCATAGACGTCAGCGAAGCTACCCGGGCTGGGGGATGAAGTGGTAGGTAAAATGGCGCTGCTGGCCAGTTTGCGATAGAACTCGTCGGTGGTAAGATCAACGTTGTCTTGATAGGATTCATTTCCAAAGTTGACATAAAGCGGGACTACCGTTATACTTAATGCCCTTGCTATCTCACCAGTCAGGTCAGAGGTGCTATCAGTGACAATTCTTACCAAGCTTGTACTCCATTTCCATTAGACTCGAATTTATCTGGATTTCCTAGAATTATAAGGGTTAATGGTAAATTGTCAAATGCAGGTTTCTGCTGATGTCATGGTTTAAGATCAGCCATAGTGTTACGCCATCATCTTCCGAAATACCGCTTGACAAAAAGGCGGCAAATCCATAAAGTTTCTCTACCGTATCCTTGCTCTGACCGGGGCGACCTGAAAGCTGGGCAGGAATGGGGACAAGCTTGAAGGTGACTGCAGTAGGTAAGGGCTGGTAGAATAATAGACGGAGTTTTTATGCCAAAACTTTACGAGCATCAGGCGAAAAAGCTGCTCAAGACCTTTGCTATACCGGTTCCTCGGGGAGATATTGCCGCCAGACCGGATAAAGTACATGCCATTGCCAGCAGGTTAGGCAAACCGGTAGTGGTCAAGGCGCAGATTGGAGTTACCGGACGACTACAGGCTGGAGGCATAAAGTTTGCCGATAATGCAGATGAAGCGGCAAAGGTTGCCCTGGAGTTGCTTGGCAAGGAGATCAAGGGGCATAAGGTAGCACGTGTTCTGGTGGAGGAAAAACTGGACATTAAAGCTGAATTCTACGCCGGCATCACGGTCAATGACTCCTACAAAGTTAAGGCTCCGGTTTTAATGTTCAGTACCAAAGGTGGCAGCGGGATTGAGGAAATTGCCTCCAGATTCCCGGAAACAGTAACCAGTATGAACATCGACATCCTTAGAGGATTGACGGCAGAGGATGCCAAAGAACTGATTTCCAAACTCGGTGTTTCATCGTCGTTATCACAGCCCCTGAGCAAAGTAGTCCACGGCTTATACCGATTATTCAGAGAATATAGTGCCCGAAACGCCGAAATTAACCCGATAGTCCTGACCGGGGACGGTAAGGTTTACGCTGCCGACTGTCATATCGTCATTGACGAAGCTTCGGTATATAAGTATCCGAAGCTTGAGATAGATTACCCCCGGGATATCGGCCGGCCGCCCACAGAACTAGAACGGATTGCCTGGAGGGTAGAGGATAAAGATTATCGCGGCATCGGCTACTTCGTGCAAATGGCGCAGGACTTCGGGCCGGGGGAGGGCGTGGTTGGTTTCCATGGTCTGGGCGGCGGTGGGGCCATGCTCGGCGCTGACGCTCTAATAAGGCAAGGCCTCAAGCTTGCCGACTATTCGGACACCAGCGGTAACCCGACGGCATCCAAGGTATACCGTATTGTAAAGATTATCTTCTCCCAGCCCAATATTGATGGTTATATCATGATGGGGGCAGCCATTGGCAATCAGGAGCAGTGGCACCATGCCCACGCTCTGGTCAGGGCTTTACGGGAAGAGCTGTCTGATAGGCCGGGTTTTCCGGCAATAATTTTGATTGCCGGCAATAAAGAAGCCGAGTCCCTAGAAATACTGAGAGAAGGATTGAAAGGCCTGCCGGCCAGAATAGAGTTATACGGGCGTGAATTTGTCTATAACGTTGACTACATCGCCAAGAGAATGAAAAAGCTGGTTAAAGAGTACCGCAAGACTTAGGAAGGACGCGCTGGATGGAAATCTATGAATTCCCCTTCGCCACCGGCAAGGTTATTATAGACCATACCAAGTGCCGGGAGTGCCGGAGTTATGCCTGCGTCAAGGCGTGCAGCCTGTTCGGCCGGGCCATACTGAGGATTGAGGACGGCAAACCGCAGCTGATAAGCGAGGACGCCCACCAGCGTTGCATTGAAGACCTAGGCTGCGAGCTTTACTGTCAGGACTACGGCAACAAAGGCTTAAACATTGTTCTCGATATGTTCGGGCTGGAGGAATACCGAAGTAAAATCGGGCTGAAATAGGGCCAGCAGAGCGAGGGAAAAGTGGCGATACTTATTGACGAAAATACCACGGTGCTGGTTCAGGGTATAACCGGCCGGGAGGGAAGTGCCCGGGCGAGATTCATGCTTGACTATGGCACCAGAGTGCTGGGCGGGGTATCCCCGGGGCGCGGCGGCAGTGAGGTCTGGGGGATTCCGGTGTTCAACAGTGTGAAGGAGGCAACCGAAGCCGTCGGCCCGATAGAGGCCAGCGTCACCTTCGTGCCCGGCCCGCAGGTCAAAAACGCCGTTATTGAGGCTATCGAAACAGGAGTAAAATCAGTGCTTATCCCCGCTGAGCGCGTTCCCCTGCATGATTGTCTGGAAATGCTGACACTGGCTCGTCGAGAAGGGACCCGCTTGATCGGCCCGGGTTCTATGGGGCTGCTCAGTGCCGACAAAGCAGCCATGGGCTGGCTTGGCGGGAGCGAAGAGTTTGCCCGGGAAATTTTCAAAAAGGGTCCAGCCGGGGTGATGTCACGCAGCGGCGGGCAGACAAGCACCGTCGTCTGGAGTTTGATGACCGCCGGTATCGGCATCACCACCGCGATTCATGTCGGCGCTGAGCCGGTCCTCGGCTCGAGCTTTGCTGAATTACTCCCCCTGTTTGAGGCCGATGAAGAGACCAAAGCAGTCGTATTATTCGGTGAGATAGGCACGGTGGCGGAAGAGGAGGCAGCGGAGGTGGTCAGGGAGGGCAGGTTTACCAAGCCACTGGTGGCCTACATAGCTGGCCGGACTTTGCCTTCAGGCATGAGGTTTTCCCACGCCAGTGCCATAATTGAAGGAGGCAAGGGGACCGCCGAAAGTAAAGTCAAGGCTCTGCAAGAGGTCGGGGCATATGTGGTTGATAGTCCTCAGGAGATAAGATCCACCTTGGTCAAAATTCTGAAAGATGGTGAGCCAAAATGATGGTTTTGCGCTCGTTGCTTTTCGTCCCTGGGAACAGCATGAGGATGATTACCAAGGCGGCAAGTCTGGCTGCCGATGGTATCATTTTCGACCTGGAGGACGCGGTACCTTTAGCCGATAAAGAGACGGCCAGAATCATGGTCAGAGATTCAATTAAAGCCGTTAAATCGGACAGAATCTACCTCTTTGTCCGTGTCAATGCGCTTATCACCGGCCTGACCGCTGAGGATATCCAGTTTGTTGCCGTTGACGGACTGGATGGCATATTGCTGCCCAAGGCTGAGGCCAGGTCTGATGTGGCCGAGCTCGACGGCATGTTAGAGAAAGCGGAAAGGGCGCAGGGTTTGAAGACCGGTATCTTCCAAATAATCCCGCTGGTTGAAACGGCGAAAGGCGTGATAAATGCCTATGAGATTGCCACGGCGAGCCAGCGTATCGTCGCCGTCGGCTTCGGCGCCGGGGATTTTTACCGGGATATGGGACGCAGCGCGTCCTTCCTAACCCCAGAGCAAACCGAATTATTATTTGCCCGTTCTCAGACAGTCATTGCCAGCCGGGCAGCCGGTTTATCGGCCCTGGATACGGCATTTTTCGGCCTGCTGACTGACCGGGAGGGATTTGAGCGGGAGGCGCTGATAGCACTGCAGCTCGGATTTAAAGGAAAGATGCTCATCCATCCAACGCAGATAGAGATTGCCAACCGGATATTTTCGCCGTCACCGGAGGAAGCAGCCGAGGCGAGAAAGGTCGTTGCCGCTTTCGAGGAAGCTCAGTCCAGAGGTCTGGGCGCCGTATCTTTCGAGGGCAAGATGATTGACATTATGAGCTACCGCCAGGCCAAGGACCTAGTCAACTTTGTGGACTTTATTGCGGAACGGGAGAAGACTGCTCAGAGAAATACTTCTGTCAGTATATTCCGCTTCTTCTCTTCTAACCCGTAGGCAGATGAAGATTTTGGCAAATTGAGGCTAGAGGTTAGCCAGATATGGGTATCACCAGAGAGCTAGTGGAATTTTGTGCCGATTTGAAGTATGAAGACCTTCCTCAGGAAGCGGTTGCCAAAGTCAAATATCATTGTCTGGATTTCCTGGGTGTTGCTGCCCGGGGTTCTCTGGTCGACTCAACCAGAACCATGTATCGTTTCATCACAGATGTAGGGCTGAATCCAGAGGGGAGCGTAATCATGGGGACTGGTCTGAGAGCAGCTCCCCAGTATGCTGCTTTGGCCAATGGTACCTCAGCTCACTCTCTGGAACTGGACGACCTCCATAATGAATCGTCTGCCCATCCTGCCGTTGCGGTATTCCCGGCGGCCTTCGCCGCTGGCGAACTTAGCCAATGTGATGGAAAGAGTTTTATAGAGGGAGTGGTGGCCGGTTACGAGGTCATGGTCAGATTGGGGAAGGCTCTGAACCCGGCCAATCACTACGCTCGGGGGTTTCACCCTACGGGAACATGTGGTGTCTTCGGGGCTACGGCGGCGGTATGCCAAATACTCGGTCTCGACCGGGAACAAACGATTAACGCTCTGGGCATTGCCGGCAGCCAGGCTGCGGGCTCTATGGAGTTCTTGAACGATGGTGCCTGGACCAAGCGATTGCACCCGGGGTGGGCCGCCCATAATGGCATCATCAACGCGCTTCTAGCACAAAGGGGATTTAGCGGACCTGCCACCGTAATTGAGGGAAGATTCGGTTTTCTGCATTCCTATTCCGATGGGTCTGAACCAGATAAGGTTTTATTAGACTTTGGGAAACCTTTTGAAATTATAAAAACGAGCATAAAGCCCCATGCCTGTTGCCGCTATAAACAGGCGCCAATCGACGGTATTTTGAATATCATGAGAGAGAATAACCTGAAAGCGGAAGAGGTGAAGGAAGTAACTCTGGGCATATTGAAAGCGGGCTTTCCCATAATTGCCGAGCCTGTGGAATTAAAATATAACCCCAAGAATGTGGTTGATGCCCAGTTCAGCATGCCCTTTGGGGCGGCGATGGCCATCTTCTATGGCAAAGCCTCCCTGAACGAGTACTCAGAGGAGAACATAGGCTCTGCCAAAATTAAAGAGATAATGAATCGCGTTTCCTGCGTGCAAGACGCCGAACTCGATAGAGCCTTCCCCAGGCAGTGGCCTGCGAGCGTACGGATAGTGACCGAAAATGGGCAAAGATTTTCCACCAGGATTGATTATCCGAAAGGAGACCCGGAAAACCCGCTGACCCAGGAAGAATTGCTCAGTAAGTTCAACGACCTGACTTCAGCCATTTATCCCTTGGAGAAAAGGCAAAAGATAATCTCTCAGGTGCTGGCTCTGGAGCAGGCGAAAAATATGAAGGAGTTCTGCAAGCTGTTTGCCGGTTAACCGGTCTGAAACCTATGAACGAATTACTTTTTCCAGAATTTCATCAGGCCAAAAACGAGCCAGCCAACAAATATGACCCCGGCGACAATGACCAGATACCATACGTTCCCCAAATTTCCATCTTCCGTTGAAGAGACTGGTATGGACGTCTCCTTGGTATTGCCGGGATTTCCTTTGGCATCGGTAAGGGATAATATTTGACGTTCAACGTTATTGCTTTCATCACTTTCCGCAAGAGTCTGGCCATTGTCAGCAACAGCTTTGATATAATGCAATCCCAGCTGTGCAGACCAGGTGAAGGTCTTTGTCGCTGTGGCTCCGGCACCTATTTCGGGAACTCCCTGTTCCCCTATCAGCGAATCATCGATGTAGCAGGCAATGCGCGACGGCTTAGCCTTACCACTCCCCTGGTTCTTTATGGTAACGGTTAAGGTTACCTCTTCATTTTCCGATGGATTTCCCGGCGACCAAGCGATATCCTCAATGATGAGGTCGGAAGTAAGGGTCAGCAGGGTTGACGTTTTTTCGTTGTTGGTTTCATCAATTTCGACAATGTCATTGGCTTCGTCGGCGATGATTTTTACCTCGTGTGAACCCAGCTGCGCAGACCAGGTGAAGGTCTTTGTCGCCGTGGCTCCGGCACCTATTTCGGGAACTTCCTGCTCCTCCATCAGCGAATCATCGATGTAGCAGGCAATGCGCGACGGCTTAGCCTTGCCACTCCCCTGGTTCTTTATGGTAACGGTTAAGGTTACCTCTTCATTTTCCGATGGCTCTTCCGGCGACCAGGCGATGTCCTCAATGGCAAGGTCGGACGTAAGGGTCAGCAGGGTTGACGTTTTTTCGTTGTTGGTTTCATCAATTTCGACAATGTCATTGGCTTCGTCAGCAATGACTTTTACCTCATGTGAGCCCAGCTGCGCGTACCAGGTAAAGGTCTTTGTCCCCGTGATTCCGACCTCTATTTCTGGAACTCCCTGTTTTCCTATCAACGTATCATCAATGTAGCAGGTAATGCTCGACTGGTTAGCCCGGCCGTGGCCCTGGTTCTTTACGGTGACGGTCAAGGTTACCTCTTCATTTTCCGACGGATTTCCCGGCGACCAGGCGATGTTCTGAATGGCGAGGTCTGGAGGCGGGAAGGTTATCGTTTTGGCATTGTTGGTTTCATCGCTCTCAACGATAGTTCCGTTGGCATCGACAACCATTTGAATCGTGTGTGTGCCCGCTTCCACTGTCCAAGCGAACGTGTCTACCGTAGTTGCGCCTACCTCTATCATCTGAACATCGTGGTAACCCTTGGAAGAACCGTCAACGTGGTAAGCGATAATGGAGTAAGCAGCTATATCATTGCCGCGATTCTCTATCATTGCCGTGAAAGTCAGGGTGTCTCCAACCGATGGGTTAGCCGGGAACCAGGAGATATCCCGAATGGCGAGGTCTGGAGTAATGGGAAAGAAGGTCACAGTCTTCTCATTATTGGTTTCGTCACTTTCCAAAGCATTATTAGTAAAGTCAGCCACCACTCTGACATCATGCGAGCTCATCTCCGTCAACGCGGTGAAGGTCTCATTATCGGTGGCCCCGGCTTCCAGAAAACCCACCTGTTTTGAGCTCAGCAGTAAGCCATCGAAGTAATAGGCGATACGGAAATCAGCCGCCCCGCCACTGCCCTGATTTTCTACGGTGACCGTATAAGTTACCATCGTCCCAATTGGCGGTTCTTCCGGCAACCATGTAATCTCCTTGACTACCAGGTCGGGAATCATAGTTATGAAGGTTACTGCTTTGTTATTGTTGGTCTCATCGCTCTCTGAATTATCATCATCGAGGTCAGCTACCGCTTTTACGGCATACGCTCCCGGCTCTGCGATCCATTCAAATGTCTTAGTCACTTCAACACCGGGGTCTATCTCCTGAACACTCTGATGTCCGGTATAGACACCGGCAATGTACAAAGCGAGACGCGAATTTTCCGCCCTGCCGCTCCCCTGGTTCTTTAAGGTTACCGTGAATGTTACCGAATCTGTCACCGATGGATTTTCCGGCGACCAAGTGATATCCTGAATAATGAGGTCCGGAGCCGGGGTCGACAGGTAGATTATTTTCTCATTATTGTCTTCGTTGCTTTCCGCTACCCAGGTATTAGAGTCGGCAACTGCTTTGATGGAATGTGAGCCTGACCGGGCCTCCCAGGTAAAAGTCAGGTTGGCCGTGCCGCCAGCATCTATCGGGTCAACAAAAGCAGAATTTAGATAGGTATCATCAACATAGTATTCTACGTGGAAATAATCAGCTTTGCCGTTGCCCTGGTTTTTGAGGTTGACGGTAAAGGTGACATCATCATTTTTGGATGGATTCTCCGGTGACCAGATGATGTTCTCAATCACAAGGTCAGGTATAGCCGGGGCAAAGTAGGATGCCTTCTCATTGTTGGCCTCATCATTCTCGGACAGCTGATTATCACAATCGACGATTCCCTTGATGTTATGCAAGCCCATCTGGACAATCCAGTTGTAGGTGATAATCAATGTATCACCCGCATTTATCCGGCCAACGTCTTTTTTGCCCATAGAAGAGCCGTCGATGTGGAAATCGATGACGGAAGCAGCCGCCATACTGTTGCCCTGGTTCTTTATCAGGATGTGGAACTTTATCGTTTCGCCTTCTGATGGGTTCTGCGGCGTCCAGGAGAAACCTTGAATGACAAGGTCGGAAGCGGTAGGCGCGATGGCAAAGGTGTTACCGTTATTGGTTTCATCGCTTTCCGCGATTTCATTGTTGAAGTCGGCAATTGCCTTAACAGTGTGAGCACCGGGCTGGGCAATCCAGGTGAAATCATGCTCAGCGGTGTCACCGGGAAATAGCGTATCGACAGAGTCAGAAGTTATATAAATGTCATCGATATAGTAGGCGACCTGCGATGGACCAGCTTTATCGTCGCCCTGATTCTTTACGGTTACACTAAAAATTACCATATCCCCAATCGATGGATTTTCTGGCGACCAGGTAATTTTCTGAACAATTAGGTCGGGAGCAACCGTGGCCAACGGTACAGCAGCGTTCTTGCTTTTATCTCCGGCAACAGTGACATCAGCTTCCCGGTCAACTGCATCGACAATATTGAAGCCTGCTCCGGCCATACAGACATTATTTGTGCCAGGCATTTCCTTGCCTGTTATCCCGGGACTTGCCGCGTGCGATATATTGGTTGTAATCCCAGGCGTGTCTGATATTCCCAAGCTTCCAAATACGAATATCAGCGCTAAGGCAATGGTTGCAGAGAGAATTATCCGGCTCATTCTCAAGGCAAAGCTCCACCTTTCCTGGCCAGTTGGTTCGGCTTCACACCAGTTAATATGCTAATGTAGCCCTCTGTATATTATTTTGTTAGTGATTAGTGGCTATTTCCTTCCTACATTGTCTCTGCTAAAAAGCCCGATAGTAAATAGTCCTTTAGTGCATGTCTATCTGTAGTACTTATGTAATATTTCCGGCCAGCAAACAAGCTCTTGGGTTACGGCAAGCAATTTGTTTTCAAATATACTGCTCTGAAGAATAAGATATGCGGTAAGATAAAGTATAATGAGGGCAATGAGGCTATCAGCAAGAGCGAGGCAGCGGAACAAAAGAGTTTTTGCACACCTGTCGGGATAACCGCCTGTCTCTAACCCGCCAATTTTCAGCGGGCAATTTCCTTATCGTAGGCGAATATCACAGGAATACCGCCGGTATGAATGAATACAACGGTCTCTCCGGCTTTAAAGCGTCCCTTCTTAATTAGATCAATAATACCCGCCATAGCCTTGCCGGTGTATACCGGATCGAGGAATATGCCTTCGGTTTGGGCCACGAGCCTGATAGCATCTATACATTCTTCCGTCGGGATGCCGTAGCCTTCACCCACGTACCGGTCCTCAATTTCTATTTCCGCCGGCGTAACTTTGATACCAAGCCCCAGGAAATCGGAGGCGGCATCAGCGTACTCTTTAACCGTTGCCACAGCGACACTTTTTTCGTGGTAGACTGACATTCCGATAATCTTATAGTCTGCCGACAGGTATTTTGAACCCAATGCTAATCCGGCATGGGTGATACCTCCACCGTTGGCCAATACCACATATCGTGCATCCGCACCGTAATCCTTGAGCTGAGTTACGAGTTCCGCAGCAGCGTTAACCCAGCCAACGGTGGCTAATATCGCCGATATGTCCGGAACAGTGTGTCTGATGATAAATGGCTTGTAACCCTGCGTTCGCAGTTTATCAGCAATCTGATCCATTTTTTCGGATACGGTGTTACCAAAGATGGCGCCTATATCCGTAACTTCAAGTAACTCCACATCTGAGCCGAGGATATTATGCAGCAAGAGATTACCCTGTGTCTCGCAATGTTCGCTTCTTACCAGAACAAAACTCGGTTTCATTCCAAGTCTGCGTGCCGCTGTGGCTATTTGCAGGCAGTAATTCGATTGCGAACCGGCTGTGCTTACTACGGCATTCGCTCCCTGTTTTTGGGCTTCAGCGAAGATAAATTCAAGCATGCGGCACTTATTGCCGCCTAAGGCCAGGCCACTCAAGTCTTCGCGCTTAATCAGGATGCGTGGACCACCGACAACAGAGGATAGATGGCGCGCCTCAGTGAGCGGGGTCGGGTACAATCCCAATTTTAAGCGCGGCAAGCTTTCAATTCCGGTCAGCATTTAAAGCTCCTAAGGAACATGAGGAGGAAGCATGCTTCCTCCTCATACCGGCTTTGCTGATATTTTCCCCGGTGTCTTGACAGTGTACGGCTTGAGCAGACGGAGATTCTCCGGACACTGCCTCCAGATCTTAAATTATCCCCTCTTCCTTGAACTGCTTTATATCTGCATCAGAATAGCCCAAGCTCTTGAGCACCTCATTGTTGTGTTCGCCCAGTTCCGGTGCGATTCCAGCTTTGGCCTGGGTCTTATGGAATTTCCAGGGGTAACCGACCTCTTTTATCTTTCCCACCTTAGGATGGTTCACCTCAATCACATACTTATTGGCGATGACATCAGGGTCTACAGCTGCTTCAGCCACGGTGTTAATCGGAGCGCTGACCACATCGGCTTCACGAAGCAGCTTCAGCCAGTGCTCCCGGGTATTAGTAGCAAACAGTCGGTCCATGGTATCCAAGAAGGTCTTCCTCGCCTCCTGAGAAGCCGCAATGTCTCCCAATTTGGCGCAACCGACCTTGTCCAGCTCTGCGGCAAGGCCGGTGTTTTCCAGACCTTTTCGCCAGCGCTCTTCACCAACTACCTGAATTATAAATGGCTTGCCATTTCTGTCGGTGAAGGTAACCGTCATGTTCGGTGCCGCGCCGGTGAAGAAACGCATTCGACTGCGTGGCATCATTTCACCGGTGAAGAGAACTCGCGTCATAGAAAAGCCCATCAGCCGGATCTGACTGCCGAGCAACGAGGTCTCAATCAACTGGCCCTCGCCGGTCTTCAGCTTGTGGTACAGGCCGACCATCACCGCCTGAAAATTGTGAAAGCCAGAGGTTTCGTCCGCCACCGCGATCTGCCCTGTCGTCACGCGGGTGCCTTCCTCGCCATAACTGAAGCAAATGCCGCCCATCGCCTGGGCTATCCCGTCAGTTCCCGGTAACTTGGCATTTGGCCCATCCGGACCGTAGGCTGAGGCGCTGAGATAAACGATACCGGGATTTATCTTGACCAGGTCATCGTAGCCACAGCCAAGGCGCTCGGCCACGCCGGGACGGAAGTTCTGGGCGAAGACATCGGCATCTTTTACCAGCTTGTAGAGTATCTCTCTGGCCTTCTCTGTCTTGAGGTCCAGCGTGATACACTTGAAACCACGGTTGTTCGTCTCAAAATAGGGACTGAGCGGATAACCAGGGGCTATTCCAAGCTGTCGGCCCAGTTCACCCTCCGGGGGTTCTATCTTAATTACCTCCGCCCCCAGATCAGCCATCATGCTAAACGCCACCGTTGTCTGCTGAAACATGATAAGACATACGCACTTTACTCCTTCGAGTGGACCAGCCATTTTGCGGTTACCTCCCTATTCAGTTTTCCTTATGAGTGTTAAAAATTTCCCTGTTCGCTGGAGGACGCACAGTCCAGCGTCTACTCTCCAGCAAAGAGTTTCTTATAGTATTCCATTCTACCCACAAACTGGGGTGCCAACACCGTATTATCAGGGATGACATTGATAACGGAAGTCTTCCCGGAATTAAAGGCTCTCTCAAGTGCGGGTTTAAGATGCTGTGGCTCGGTAACCAATTCCGTGTGGCATCCCATCTCAGCGAATATCTTGTCATACCTGATATCGGGCTGCATGCTCCAGTCGCAATTCTTCACATCCTCTGGCAGAATCTCCTTCTGCGCAGCACCACCGATCCAGCTGCTGTTGTTGAAAAGCAGATAACAGGCTGGAATTTTATAGTGGGCCGCCGTTTCAATATCAAAGCCGGCAATGCCCATACCGCCATCACCCAGCATGTCGACTACCTGCTTGCCCGGCCTAGCCAGTTGAGCGCCCATGGCGATGCCCACACCGTGTCCAACGCCACTCCAGGTGGCGCCGTCCAGTATCTGCCCGGCGAAAGAGGCCTTTATCTTGTCCGTGGCGAATCCAGCCATGCAAAAGGAGTCCAGAATAATAGTGGCATCTCTGTCTAAGAAATCGACCAGTTCAGCCGCCACAAAGTGCGGGTTAATGGGCTTGCTATTGCGCACCTCATCGACCAGCGCTTTCGCCTTGGCAGCGTCTTCCTCTTTAACCTTATTGACTATAGCTAGCCACTCGCTTCTATCTGGCTTACCCTTCATCATATCCTTGGCGCAGTCAATCATCTGCCGCAAAACCTGCTTGGGGCTGCCCATAATTGATACCTCAGTGGACAGCCTGGTGGTCAGTTCCTCCGGGTCTTCCGATACCTGAATATACCTGACATTCTCCACCGGAAAGCGCGGCGGCATACCGAAGCCCTCAAGCATATTCATTCTCAAGCCGAAGATGGCGATGACATCAGATTGCATCTGGATGGGTCTGCGGAAGCCAGCGCCAAAGGCCAGCGGGTGGTCCTCAGGCACAGCACCTCTACCCATTCTCCGGGTCAGTACCGGAATATCAAGCAGCTCCACAAATTCCCTGAGTTCTTCCGATGCCCCGGACCAGTAAATACCATCACCACCGATAATCACCGGCTTTTTGGCCTCAAGCAGCATACGTGTTGCTTTTTCTACCATTTGTGGGTCGCCAGCGGGTCGGGATGGGGGAGCACAGACACCGTGCGGCAAGTAACCTCGTAAGGAACCTTCCTCCCCGGCTACCTGTCCCTGGATGTTTATCGGAAATTCAAGACCCACCGGACCACACGGATAGGTGGTAGCATCCCGGACGGCTTTCTGTGTGAAGTAAGCCGTCATCGAAGGGTCAACGATCCGTCTCGTCCACTTAGTGAAATAGCCCGATAACGGCTCGGCGTATGCCTCCTGAAAGGGGCCCCAGCCATCTTCTTCCGTGGCGTGCTGCCCGAAAAGACAAATGACCGGGCTCCTGGCCAGATAGGCCTGGTACATAGCCGATATCATATTGCCAAAGCCAGGTCCGGCGGTACCCATGGCTACCCCTACTTTACCACTGGCTCTGGCCCATCCGTCAGCCATATAGACACCTGACTGCTCATGCCGCATGTGATAGGTCTTGATGCCGGCTCTGTCCAAGGCTACCTGAAGCTGCCAGACGTGGCCGCCATGAACACCGGCGTACCACTCTACACCCTCCTCTTTTAAAATCTTAGCTACCGCGCTTACGACCTTAACGTCTGCCATTTTTACCTCCTTTTCATTGTTGGCGGTCGTTAAATTTGCCAAAGCCCATTATTTACTAATAATGCAGGGGGCCGGCCTTTTCTGTCAGTATGATAGTGCAGACTATTTCGCACGTTGCGAATGATAGTAAATCGCTAAAAGTTTGTCAAGCCACGCTTTGTCAGCGGCATCGAACACTTTGTCAACTTATGACGTGAGTTAATGAAACAGGTAAAAAGAATTTTCTAGCAATTTACCGTTTGATAATGTTATTCTAACGTAGCCGCTCGAAGAGGCGATGCCCAAATATTGACAGAAAGTTACAAGTTAAATATTCGTTTGCAGGAGGTTATCAGAAAATGAAAATCACCAACATAAAAACATTTCTCGTCGATGCCAGATGGAGAAACTGGGTCCTGGTGAAAGTAGAGACAGACGAAGGGATTCACGGCTGGGGCGAGGCCAGCATGGAAATGAATGAGGATACAGCTCCCGAGGCGGCGATAAAGAGGATGTCAGATTATTTCATCGGCAAGGACCCTCGCCCAATCGAATTGCACTGGCATACCGTGTACCGCGATACCTGGTACCATCCCTGTTACGTGATAGAAAGCGCCCTGGCCGCTATCGAAATCTCTCTCTGGGATATACTGGGGAAGAGCCTCAATGCGCCCGTCTACCAGCTCCTCGGCGGTGCCTGCCGCCCCAGGGTAAGGGCCTACGCCAATGGCTGGTACTCGAAAGCTGAGAGCATTGCTGACTACGGAAAGCTGGCCCGGGATGCCGCTTCCTTCGGTTTTAAACATTTAAAAATCGATCCGTTCTGGCCCAGCGATCTGTACGGCGAGCCAGATGAAATAGCCAGACCCAGAGAAATAATTCGAACGGTGCGTGAAGCGGTGGGGCCGAATACCCATATCCTGGTGGAAGGCCACGGGCGTTTCAACGCCGACCGGGCTATCCAGATTGCCCGCGCCCTCGAGGAATACGAACCCTATTTCTTTGAAGACCCGGTACCTCCGGAAAACGTCGATGTTCTGGCCAGGGTGACCTCATCAATCAGCATACCGGTTTGTTCCGGGGAAAGGACATGCACGCACTGGCAAGCCCGTGAAATAATAGAGAAAGGCGCAGTATCAATCTTCCAGCCGGATGTGGTCCACATAGGCGGCATCTCGGAGACCAAGAAGGCGGCGGCCATGGCCTCGGCGCACTACATTCCGCTGTCCATACATAATCCCAACGGGCCGGCGCAGACAGCGGCCAGCATCCATATAGGGGCTGCCACACGCAACTTCCTATTTACCGAATTTTTCTACCCGGACCTCCCCATATATGAGGAGATATTGAAAGAGCCGCTGCCTTTCTCCCAGGGCGGCTTTGATCTGACCAGCCGGCCCGGCCTAGGCATTGACTTTGATGAGGAAGCCCTGTTGAAACGACCGCCCAAGCCCTACCGGGGCGTGAGCGCCCTGTATGACGCCAGCGCCGAACCGGGGGCAGGTTCTGGGTACTAGTGGGACGTGCCATATTCGTTTGACAGCTGCGCAAAGACAAATTTATAATGCCCGCAGCGATACGGATTAAGCGAACTTCAAGTGGGAGGATATACTGATATGATACACATAATGCACGTACCGACCAGGCTGGTATTCGGTGCTGGCAGCATAAGTGAACTGGGCAAGGAAGCCAGACAGCTGGGGAAAAAGGCGATGGTCGTTACCTATCCTGATATCCGCCGGGTTGGCTTGCTGGAAAAGATAATCGCCGACCTTAAGGCAAACGGGCTGGAGGTGCTGGCTTTTGAGAAGGTGCAGCCAAATCCCCGTAACTTAACGGTGGATGAAGGCGCTGGTCTGGTGCGCAAAGAGAAGGCAGACCTGCTTATCGGTCTGGGTGGAGGCAGCGCCATGGATTCGGCCAAGGCGATAGCCATCGCCAGCGCTCGGGACGAGCCTTTCTGGGAGCGCGCGCTGTCCGGAATCGATGAAGTTGAGATAACAGATAAAGTCCCTGCCATCATTCAGGTACCGACTCTGGCCGCTACGGGCAGCGAGATGAACAACGCTTGTGTGGTGACCAACTGGGAGACCCGGGAAAAAAGGCCGATTACGAGCCAGCTTATGTCTGCAAGGGTGTCAATCGTCGACCCAGAACTCACCCTTACGGTGCCCAAAAAGCAGACCACGCAGGGGGGCGTGGATATTTTCGCTCATTGCGTGGAGCCATATATCCTGCTTGAGGCACCCACTCCAGTGAATGATGGCCTGAGGGAGCATCTGATGCGAATAGTTGTGGAGTACCTGCCGCGAGTACTGGCCAAGCCAGACGATATCGGGGCCCGCACCCAGCTTTCGTGGGTAAGCACCATCGCTATGTGTCCTCTCGGCACCCTGGGCGGAGGGCGCGGGAGGGGTCTGCACTGCCACAACATCGAGCACGGGGTAAGCGCGCTGTACGATATTGCCCACGCTGATGGCCTGGCCGCCATGTTGCCCAGGTTCATGGAATTTATTCTTCCGGCCAGAAAAGAGAGGATAGACGCCGTCGGCAACAAAGTCTTCGGCAAAGCGGATGGCATAAAGGCTACGGAAGAGTGGCTGGAGAGCATCGGCATGAAACTGCGGCTGCGTGACCTGGGCTGCAAGCTGGAAGATGCGGAAGAGGTGGCCAACATTGTGTTAAGAACCTGCCCATTCAATCTGGAAGTGCCGCCACTTAAAATCGAGGCCGAGCAAATAGTAGAAATTTATCGGAACTCATACTAGATTACCGCCGAAAAAAGAACAGGCACAGAAATTTCCCTGTGCCCGTTCCTCTTACGGTAACAGCTTCCGTAGCTATCCCCTGTTTAACAACAGCCGTTCATAGCGTCATGTAAGATTTAACCAGCTTATCCAGTCCCAGCTCTGACAGGCGGGTTTCCGCAGGTATGCCGGTATTCGGGTCCCAGCCCATGGCCTTTCTGTATTCGCTAACTAAGGTATCTATATCTATGGTAATCCCTTTCAAGGGTCCCTCACTCTTCGGCGGTATTCCGGCCAATCGATCCGGCAGGGCATGGTCCGAAGGGCTGATGCCCTCCCTGACATTGAACAGCTGCCTTAGAGTCTGAATTCTCGCCCCTGTCTTAAATACCTCACCAATTGATATGTCCCATCCGGTTACCCCGTTGATGAACTGCAGGAGAGGAAAGACGCCGGACATAAAAGGCATCAGACATATCCCGGAACTGCCACCGACCTGCCAGTAGTTGGCGGCAGCAGCGGCGGCCTGTCCCTTGCCTTTGTACTGGTATCGTTCGAATCCGGAAAACTGGAGTTCTTTATAAGGTCCGGCAGCGGTATTGGTGTCACACCGAGTGTAAGGAGCGGCGGCGGTATGCCGGCCCGGTGTGGGGTCGGCCACAAACCCCGTGCCGCGACCGGGCAGAAACAGGGCGTTGTGCAGCCCGGGCTCCTGACCACCGACGTGCATGGCAAATCGTTCCGCCCCCTTGCCTATGCGCCGGGCGGCCACTCTGACACCGTCGGCCAGCACATCGCCGAAACCCTGCCGGCGTATTAACCTTTCGGTCATGGCAATGAGAGCCTCTGCATTGCCCCAGGTGAGCTCGATACCGTCGGTATCCGCTTTGGTGATAATGCCATTTTCATAGCACTCCATGGCGAAGGCCATTACTGAGCCCGTCGATATCGTATCAAGGCCACCACGGTTGCACATATCGTTCAATTTGAAGATGGAAGAAAGGTCGTCGTTCAGGCACATATTGCCAAAGGCGGCCACCGTTTCATATTCCGGTTTGTGGGTCTCCGTCACCGGATATTTCCCCGTAGGCACGGTGGTGATACCCCCGCAGCGAATCGGACAGCTATAGCAACCGTACTTCTTCGTCTCGAACTTGATGACATTATCGCCGTCTATTTCATCCACCGTTGGAAAGGACTCCATCCCGGTCAGCAGCCAGTTTTTAACGGGACTGGCACCGGAACCGACAAGCGCTGCCGTTGAGCCACAGGTACCGAATTTCATTAAGCCCTGGATAAAGCCCACCTCGCGCATTTTTCGGGCGTATTCCCGGTGCAACCTTTTCACCGTTTCGCTGTCGGCCACGGCGACCTTACCCTTTCCCCTCACGGCCACGGCCTTTAGTCGCTTGGAGCCCATCACCGCGCCTACGCCGGAGCGGCCTGCGTACCGCCCCTTATCGTTGCAGATGCCGCTGATAAGTGAAAGTTTCTCGCCGGCCGGTCCAATGCAGGCAACGCGGACTTTTTGGTCGCCGGACTCCTCGATAATTGTTTCCTCCGTTTCAATGGCGTCTTTGCCCCAGAGGTGAGAGGCGTCCCTGATTTCAATGCTGCCATCGGTAACCCATAGATATGAAGGAGAAGGCGCTATTCCGGAGATAAAAATAGCATCCCAGCCGGCAAATTTCAGCTCGGCGCCGAAGTAACCACCCGAATTGGCATCGCCCCAAGCTCCGGTAAGCGGCGATTTGCAAACTGCTGCATAACGGCCGCCGGTGGGCACCGGTGTTCCAGTCAGCGGCCCGGTTACCAGGCCCAGCACGTTTTCCGGTCCAAGCGGGTCGATGCCGCCTTTCTGTTGTTCAAATAGCATGCGTACGCCCAGACCGTGTCCCCCGATAAAATCTCTCGCCAGCTGTTCATTTAAGACTTCTTCCTTGATTTCTCCGGTTAATAGATTGACAAAGCCGATTTTCCCTGTATAACCCCCAGTCAATGGTCACCTCCTTGCGTATAATTGACCTAATTTTTAACCACCAGGCATTCTTTGTCAAGGCGCACCGGCATGAGAAGAAGCAGAACAAGATGAAGTTTGAATGCGCTCACGTCAAAGAATATAATCAAGATGAATATAATTGTTCAAATAAAAATCGAAGAGGGGCAGGCAAATGACGATGATGAGCGGTGCCCGGTATATCGCTGATACCCTTAAGGGATATGGCGTTACCCACGTTTTCTTTGTTCCCGCCATACTGCACGAAGGTCTGATGGAAATGGAAAGGCAGGGCATAAAACGGATATTGACGCACAGCGAAAAGGCCGCCGCCTATATGGCGGATGGCTATGCCCGCGCCTCCCATAAGCCCGGAATCTGCCTGGCACAGTCCGTGGGGGCGGCCAATCTGGCGGCGGGGCTGCAGGATGCCTATCTCGGTCTGTCCCCGGTTATTGCCATTACCGGTCGCCGAAGGTCTGTATACAGATACCGGCACGCCTATCAGGAAATCGAGCACAAACCCATGTTTGACGCGGTCACCAAGTTCAATGTCACCGTTGATACCGTTGAACAATTACCCTTGCTCCTCCGTCAGGCTTTTAGAGAGGCCGTTTCCGGACCGCCGGGACCGGCGCATCTGGAATTTCAAGGTATCAGGGGCGAAATAATAATGGAGCAAGGGGCTGACCTGGAAGTTATAGTTGAGGAGCAGTTCAGTCACTATCCTGCCTTCAGACCGGCGCCCGAGCCGGAACTGGTCCTCGAGGCAGTAAAGGTGCTTTGCCAATCACAGAGGCCAATTATAGTAGCGGGCGGGGGCGTCAAAGCCTCTCAGGCCGGTGCTGAGCTGGTTGAACTGGCGGAAAGGCTCTCCATCCCGGTGGTTACTTCACTGAACGGCAAGGGAACGATTCGGGATGACCATCCGCTTGCCATCGGTGTGGCCGGGTCGTATTCCGCCCAGTGTGCAAACCGGGCCGTTGCCGAAGCAGACCTGGTCTTATTCGTCGGCAGCCGCACCGGCAGTCAGGTCACCAATGACTGGGAAATTCCCCGTTCCGGCACCCCTGTTATGCAAATAGATATCGACCCTTCGGAACTTGGCCGAAACTATCCGGCAAAGGTAGGCATTTCAGGAGATGCCAAGGTAACATTACGCCGCCTGATTGAGGCCACCGAGCCCGTGGCGCCGAGGACGGACTGGCTGCGGCGCATAAATCAGCTCAAGGAAGAATGGCAGGAACAGATTAAAGAGAACTATAACTCCAGCAGTATGCCCATCCGACCGGAGCGCCTGTGCCGGGAGATTACGCATTCCCTGCCCGAAGATGCCCTTCTGCTTTCGGACACCGGCCATTCCGCAATCTGGACCGGCACCATGGTAGACCTGAAACATGCCGGACAGACCTATATCAGATGTGCTGGCTCCCTGGGGTGGGCACTGCCCGCCGCGCTCGGTGCCAAATGCGCTTTTCCAGACCGGCCCGTAATATGCTTTACCGGGGATGGGGGGTTCTGGTATCACCTGGCGGAACTGGAGACCGCACGCCGCTACGGCATCAATGTCCTGGTAATAGTAAACAACAACGGTTCCATGAACCAGGTGAAAAAGGGGGCGGAAAGAGTCTACGCCGGCAGGAATGGCCGTTCCGATGACATATGGCAGTTCACCGATGTAGACTTCTCCAGGGTGGCCGAGGCCATGGGCTGCTACGGCATAAGGGTGACAGACCCGGCAGAACTGAAGGCCGCGCTGCATAAAGGCCTGGCTGCAGACCGGCCAACAGTAATCGATGTGGTCAGTGATATCGAGGGAATACCGCCCCCGGTCTGGACCTAGACGCACGTGGTCATTTTCTGGCGAATTTCTGTATGGTCATGGCGCCGCGGTCTACCTTGCCGAAGGCCGTGGCCACCTCGCCAACATAGAGGTCACCTCGCGAGTCCACGGCGATAACGTGCGGGCCAACCAGGAGCGGGGCATCAAGCTTATGTGCTTCATTTCCCCAGCGCGCCAGCAATTTACCGTCGATGGTGAAGATGCTTATCCGCCGGCACAGCTCGGAGATGTAAACCGTATTATCGTCGTCAATGAAAACGTGAGTGGGCCTTATCAGGTCTGTCCACTGCTCCAGGAATTTGCCCTCGGTATCGAAGATTTGAACCCGGCTGTTCTCCCGGTCAGCAATCCATACACGGTCTTCTTTGTCTATCCAGATATTGTGCGGCAGTCTGAACTGCCCCTGCCCGGGCCCCGGGTCTCCCCAAGATAATATCAATCTCCCATCAGCGCTGAACTTGTGCACCCGCGCGTTGCCATATCCGTCGGATACAAAGACATCTCCCGCGGAGGAAATAGCCACTCCGGTAGGCATATTGAATGGCTCCGCGCTCCTTTTTATCGAAGATATCCGCTCAAAAATATCCAAGCCCCAGCGGTGTCCGGTATCCGAAGGTTGATCCTTGTTCCCTATGGTCATGAACAGATTTCCCTGCTTGTCAAATTTGTAGACAACGTGGCTGTAATCATCGGTCAGGAAGATATAACCATCGGTTGTCATGAGACTTCCATGAGGCCTCTTGAATAAACCCTCGCCCCAGGATGCTAACTCGTTGCCACTTCGGTCAAATACGATCATGGGGCGTTTGCTCCGGTTGAAGACATATACTTTATCATCCCCATCGATAGATATACCCACAACATCAATAAATGATTCCCCTTCGGGGAGTTTTGCCCAATGTTCAACCAATTCATACGTGTATTCACCACTACCGTATATCATCCGTTAGTCTCCTTTCTGACTGTTTCCCTGTTTTTGCCCATTAAATATGATAACGGTTTTTTCCTCCAGCCGTTTCCGTATTGCCCCCTTTTACGCAAAATAAAGGGGAGCGCTATGGCTCCCCTAATTAAAATACAAATAGGGAGAAAATGTCCATAGCTCAGCCCCCGGCATTAAGAACTGCGTTAAATTCTACGCTCTGCCCGCTGATCCTGCTCATACTGGTAATTTTGATGCTGGAAAATCTTTCACTGGCATCTAGCTCACTTAAATATGACAAGACCTCCTCCTCACTTGTCGCCGTGCCGGTCAATGTCAATACAGAATTCGCATGACTGATCTTGATGAGGTTGACCGTGTCGGGCAGAGTATTTATCGTCACTGCCAAATCGCCATTCATTTGTTCACTCTGCATTTCCAGATGAGTTAGCGCAGCGGCAATATTACCACGTAATATCTCGATATTGTTCATGTTTTGCTCAAATCCGGCGATGGTCTCTATTGATTGGTGCCGTTCCGATAATTTTTGCTGCAGCAATTGAATGGTGGGGGTTAACTGGCTTCTCGTTTCAGAGATATCTATCGAAGCAGTACGGATTAAAAGCATAAGGAGCAAAAGAATAGTACCGGCGATGATTGCGCTGGGCACTATTGCAATTCTAGTTAAGGAAATCGGCTCCGGCTGATACACTGTGGGAAGAATGTTCAAATTGCTTATCGATAACGATGAGCCGTTTGCCCTCCGGGTGTTCTTGAGTACCAACCCCACATTCGCCATATATCGATTGAGGTTCAATCCATCCGGACTATCAAGCGGAGATGTTAAGGGTACAACCGGACGCTCCAATGCCTGCGATAGGTCCTGGCTTTGACTTTCTTCACCGGCCAGTTCTCCGGACACAAACACCGGTATCATTGGTACGAGAGGAGTTTGTTTATTCTCATTATTATAGAAATCAATGGTTCTACTAATTTCATTTTGAACCATGGACAGTTTATTCTGCCAGGGTATTTTTTTGTCGGGAAAACTGATGGTTCGCACGGGTTGCGGGATGCCATCATTCTTAATAATAATATCAAATTCGGTGGGTTGTACATCGACAATTATAGCCATCGTTTCCTTGACCAGCCTTGCCAGCAGCATGGGTTTGGCATCCATCAATTCTGGCTTGAGCCCGGCAAGTTGCAGTGTTTTGAATAGCGAATCTGCTATGTTTCTCGGAGTGGCCACCATGAAGACCTGCAATTTCCCTTCGGAGGTTGATGATGATTTCCATGTAAGATATACCTGTTCCGGGGAAACCGGAAGCACTCGTTTTGCTTCTCGCCGCACTGCTTCCTCAAGCATATCTTTGGGCAGCTGCGGTACGGAGATGGGGCGGCTGAGGCATCGTGTTCCGCTTACTCCAAGATTAACCTTCTTCGAATTTATCTTTTGGGCCTTAAAAAGCTCTTTAATTTTGGCCGCGACCTCATCCGGCTTTTGAACCACCAATTGGTTCACCATACCAGCTTCCAGCGGTACATCATCCCATTTCTTAATACGGGTTCCATCCGAGACCAGAAGCCGGATACTGGCATCGTCTATATAGAGTGTGACCACGTCTTTCGCCATCGCTTATCTTTCCTCATGGGTATAGATAACTACATTAATACCAGCGGATGGTATCCCACTATTGCCCGGAGGGGGTATGTCTATGTTTACTGACTTGACAACCGCTGTAGTCAGGTCGCTGTTGAGCTGGGTGATGAAGGCCGCCAGGTCAGCGACATAACCCTTGACTTTGGCATCGATGGTGAGGGCAAGGCACGGAACGCCTTCTACTTCATCATTGCACACGTCCGCCGCTCTCATCTCGGTTATGTTGACACTATTGGCTCGGGCCATACTATATAAAATGTTGCTCACAATGATGCTCTCTATTGGCTGTACGAACTTTTCTTTGTCGACCTCATATTGTTCATATGCTTGATTTAAATTTCCTTCCAGTACATCCTGCCGTTGGGTAAGCTGTTCTATATGTACTGAACTTAAACGGGAACGGGCAGAAACCAGGTCCTCCTTAAGCTGCTCCCGTTCTTGAGCGTGTTGGAAATAGACAACAAATAAACTGGCCGCAACCATAACATAGAACCCGAGGGTAATGATAAACCAGCTTCTCCTGCTTAATTTCATCGATAGCCTGTCCTAATTTACTTATTTCCACAGCTGCTGAGGCAAGCTCCCTGCTCGCTGCGGAACGACCGTATCATATCAATAACCTAATCAACAGAATAAGCGTTGCGTAAAACTTCGACAGGGGTGGTAATGTAATCCTTTACTTTTAACATCCCGTCTTTGCCCAGAGGAACCATCCCTTCCTTAATCGCCTGATGTCTAAGCTTGGAGGCCGTGGTTCCGCTGAGCAGCATCGCCCGTATTTCATCGCTAATTTGCAATATTTCAAATAGTCCTGTTCTTCCGTAATAGCCGGTATAAGAGCACGATGAGCACCCGCTGCCGTAAAGAAACTCTTGACGCTCATCACCGGTCTCTTTTTGGTAGCTTTTCTGCTCAACCATATTAACCTCAGTGAACTGCGTACAATTGGGGCAGATCCGTCGTACCATACGTTGGGCGATGGCCCCGATGAGTGCGGAGGCGACCAGGAAAGGCTCGATACCGAGGTCGAGGAGGCGGAACACCACGCCCACGGCATCGTTGGCGTGTATTGAAGACAGTACCAGGTGTCCGGTGAGAGCCGATTGCACCGCAATACGGGCGGTTTCAGCATCGCGTATCTCGCCGACCAGTATCACATCCGGGTCAAGGCGTAAAATGGACCTGAGTCCGCTGGCAAAGGTGAGGCCGGCACGCGGGTTAACCTGAATCTGGTTGATGTCCTTGAAACGGTATTCCACGGGGTCCTCAATGGTGATGATGTTCCTGCCAACGCAATCAAGGCAGTTCACCGAAGCATAAAGGGTGGTGGTTTTGCCGGCGCCGGTGGGCCCGCTGACCAGGATCATGCCATACGGGATCTTGAGCATCTCTTCAAATTTAGCCAGGCTCTCGGACTGAAAACCAAGGTCAGACAGGCTCATAATGGCTCTGGATTTGTCCAGAAGCCTTAGTGCTGCCATCTCCCCATGTACCGTGGCCACCGTACCAACGCGGATATCTATGGACTGTCCGCCTTTGGTACGCACCGAAAACTGGCCGTCCTGCGGGCGGTGATGGTCGGCGATATTCATATTGGCCAGGACTTTGATGCGTGATATAAGCGGGCTGGCCGTCATTAAGGGCAGAGAAATCATATTATGCAGAGTGCCATCGATGCGATAGCGTACCAACACCTTATCTTCCTGCGGTTGAAGGTGGATATCGGAAGCGCGGGCCTTGACCGCCTCATCGATAATGAGAGCCAGTGCCTTAGCCACCGGGGCATCGGTGACCGTATCCAGCTTGACCTGAGGCCCGGTTTCCGCCGTGTCCAGTGAGATGCTGGAGATCTGCTTTTCAATCTCTTCATATGACTGGTAGTTGAAATCTAAGGCTTCCTGAATTTCAGCAGCACTGGCCTTCAACGGCACGATGTGCATCTGGCTCCTGGTGGCTAGCGCCTCCAGTGCGATGATATCGGACGGGTTTACCATGGCCACGTGAAGCACATTGCCACTTATTTCCAGAGGAATGGCCGCGTGTTTTCTGGCTAGAGGCTCGGGGATAAGCTGCAGCGCTTCAGGTTGGATCAAGTGCTTTCGCAGCCTGGCCTGTGGATTCTCGACTTGTGTTTCTTCAGTATTTATATCAGGCATTATCGGCTACATCTCTCCTCCAACAAATTAGCCTTGCTCACAGAAGCTATCTTATCCAGCCAGCTAGCAAATGACAATAGCTCTTTGGTCATAGGTAATAAGCGGTATTTCTCGGGTGTGTTTGCTTTATCCGTTCTCAGGATACAGCGGCGAGGCTATATAAGGTATAAAAATGCAGGGGAGATATCTTAATACGGGGTAGAAAACGGCTGATTGCAGACGGGAGATGTCAAAGCCCGAGGAGAGGTATTGCCTCCCCCCGGGCAACTGTTTGCCATTATGGTTCAGTCTGCGATTTAGCCGGCGACCTTGTGGTTGGCCAGCTTCTCCAGCGCCAGTACCAGGGCAGAATGGTCGAGGTCGCTATCGCCCTGAGCGGCCAGTGCGTTGAATAGTTCTTGGGACACTGCAGCACCGGGCAGGCTCATGCCCAGACTGCGAGCGCCCTGCAGGGCGTTGTTGAGGTCTTTTTGCTGATGGCGGATGCGGAAGCCCGGCTGGAAAGTTCGCTCAATCATGCGCTTCCCATGCAGGTCAAGGATACGGCTCTGAGCGAAGCCACCGAGCAAAGCTTCCCTCACCTTGCTCGGGTCGGCACCCGCCTTGGAGGCGAAGAGAAGGGCTTCACTGATGGCCATGATGGTCTCGGCGACCACTATCTGGTTGGCCACCTTGCAGGTCTGTCCGTCACCGTTGCCGCCGATATGAACGATGTTTTTGCCCATGAGCTCGAAGTAGGGCTTGATCTTCTCAAATACCGCCGGTTTACCGCCGACCATGATGGACAGAGTGGCGTTCTGTGCACCCACCTGGCCGCCGGAGACCGGGGCATCAAGCATTTCCACGCCCTTTTCCGCCAGCTTCTTGGCGAACTCTTTGGTAGCGATAGGGGAGATGGAGCTCATGTCCACCACAATCGAGCCCGATTTAACGCCTTCGATCACACCATTGGCGCCGAAGAGGGCGGCTTCCACATCCGGAGTATCCGGCACCATGGTGAAGGTAATGTCTGATTTCTCGGCGACCTCTTTACAGCTGCCGCAGGCGATGGCTCCTTTCGCCGCCAGTTCTTTGACCGGTGCGTCAACCACGTCGTAAATGTGGACCGTGTTGCCCGCCTCCATCAGGTGCTCGGCCATGGGCTTGCCCATTATGCCCACGCCGATGAATCCAAGATTTGCCATAATATCTTTTCCTCCTTTTACTTAAGATAGGGTTTGACCCATCCCAGGCCGTCTTCAGTGGCACCGGCTGGCTTGTACTCGCAGCCGATCCAGCCGGTGTATCCTGACTCGTCGATGAACTTGAACAGATTGGTGAAGTTGATTTCGCCGGTGCCCGGTTCATTCCGCCCCGGGTTGTCGGCGAGCTGGATATGGCCGATACGTTTCACATTCTGCTGAATGGTCTTGGTCAGATTGCCCTCCATCACCTGCATATGGTAGATGTCATACTGGTAGAAAAGGTTGGGATGATTGACTTCATCGAGCAGTTGCAATGTTGCTGCGGTACCGGTCAGGTAAAAGCCGGGAATATCATAGCTGTTAAGTGATTCCACCAGCGTGGAGATGCCCGCTTTCTGCATGGCATCGGCGGCGAATTTCAGGTTGCTGACAAGGGTCTGACGCACTTTGTCCGCCGGAACGTCCTTGGGAGTGAGGCCGACCAGAACGTTGATGCGGGGACACTTGAGCGCTTTCCCATATTCGATGGCTTTGCCCACACCATCCTGGAACTCGCTCTCCCGTCCCGGCAGGCAGGCGATGCCCCTCTCTCCGGCCACCCAGTTTCCGGCTGGTACATTGTGCAGGACCATTTGCAGGCCGTATTTATCCAGCGTCTCGGCAATATTTTCCTTGGGCAGCTCGTAGGGGAACTGGCATTCCACGGCTTTGAAACCAGCTTTGGCCGCCCGTTCAAAGCGGTCGGCAAAACCAACTTCGGTAAACAGCATAGACAAATTGGCACTGAACTTGGGCATACTCATCCCTCCTTACTTTGATAATCTGTGGCAATATCCATGGAAAGTCCAAACAGCATTATAGTTCACGGGAGTGAGGGTTGCAAGGGCTGATGAAAGGAGCCCCGGCAAACTTTCTGGTAAGTTTTAATAATCGTACCAGTTTCCTGCCTTTTGTGACCTATTTCACCTTAACTACTATAATAATGTCCCCCGGCTGGCCGTCGGTGAGCTGGCGGGCGTTGCGCAGCCTCACCCTGGAGCCGTGCTTTACCCCGGCGGGAATTTTGACCCGTATCTTCCTGCCCTTACGCACCAGGTCTTTCTCCAGTCCCTGCGCCGCCTGCTGGCGGGTAATGACTATCTCATACTGGACTTCGGGGTGGGGACGGGGTTTTGGCCGGCCAAATATCTCCTCCAAATTGATGCCTTCCGGCGCTTCAAACCTTATCCCTCTGCCCGGACGGCTGGAACCACGGCGGTAAGTGCGGAAGGAAAAGCCCCTGCCTCTTAAAGCATCGCCGAAGATATTGTCCAGAAAGTCAAAGCCCAGGCCGGAACCGCCAAAATCCTTCATCAGGTCTTCAAAGGTGGTGCGGGTGAAGGGGCTGCCGAAGATATCACCGATTTCGCCGACGGTGCCGAACTGGTCGTACTGCTGCCGCTTCTGCGGGTCACCAAGGACACTGAAGGCCTCATTGATTGCCTTGAACTTATCATTAGCCCACTGCTCCTTGCCGGGATTGCGGTCGGGGTGGTACTGCATTGCCAGCTTCCGGTACGCCTTCTTGATATGCTCCTGGCTGGCGTTTTTCGGCACTCCTAGAACCTGGTAGTAATCTTTGGCCACGGTTGACTGTTTCCCTCCTCCAAGAGTATAAGTATATCACAGCCAAAGGTGCTTGTTCAGGGCAGAAGCAGAAGGTAGAATGGAATAGACAGAAAGGACGGTGCGCCATGGCAGAGCAGCTGGGTAAGATTGAGAAGCCGGAGGCGAAGGAGTTCACCGGTAAAAGAAAAATTTACCTTGTTCCGCTGCTTTTCTCGGGAAAGAACTCCCCCGAGGATTATACTGAGAAGTACCGGCGCTACTGGCAGCAGGTCAGCGAGCATGTGGCCAATCTTGAGGCAAAACTCGGTAAGGTGGGGCACATCTATCACGAGTCAGTCTATCAGGCGGGCAAGGAAGGGCTGGAGGCGATGCAGAAGCTGAACACTGATAGCAGCCAGCTCGCCAGAGAGAAGAGCCAGCGCGGCGCCCTGATTGAGGCCGTTGAGGACAGAGCACTGGCGGAGGAAAGCATTGATTGGGAGAGGTTTATCCTGATGGGTTTTATCAGCCAGAAGGTGGCGCAGCAGGTCTCTCAGCTATACGTCGAAGCGCTGCGGAAGCGATATGAAAATATCGCCAGGCAAATCGATGAGACGCTTGTGGCGGACGAAGCGGGTCTGCTTTTTATCCGGGAAGGTCACATGGTGCAGTTCCCGGAAGATATAGAGGTATTCAGTGTGGCGCCGCCGGCGCTCGATGAGATTCACCGCTGGCAGCGGGAGCAACTGTCCGGGGAAAAGAAGGGCGAGCCGGAGAAGTGAGTGCCTTGACGATTTCCTAGCTGGGTAACATGTCTGAAGCATTGAAAAACAGATATCACTGGGTGATGCTAACGCTGGCGTTCAGCATCGCCTTTCTGTTGCATCTTCTGAACATGAGCATCGCCCCGATGGTCAACGACATCATGTCGGAAATGAGACTGACCCATGCCGAATTTGGGCTCATCTTTTCCGTGGCCGTATTGAGCCTTATGCTCTTCCGTATTCCCTGGGGTCCGCTCGGGGACCGAATTGGCTACCGGAACGCTTTCCGCATCGCTCTGCCGTGGGTAGCCATTTTGGCCGTAATCAGGGCGCTGTCACCAAGCTACGTGACCTTTCTGGTCAGCCATTTTCTCCTCGGGGTGGGACTGGCCGTGGTGATGCCATGCCTGCCGCTTATCGTGAAGGAGTGGGCGGTGGGGCGGCCTGGATTTGCCACCGGACTGTACATCTCCGGCTTTGCCGCAGGCAATGCCGCCGCCCTCGGCCTTACGCCTTACCTGCTGGAACTGCTGAGCTGGCGTCACGTCCTGCTCGCCTATAGCGGCCTGGCCATCATCCTTGCCCTTCTGTGGTGGACACTCGCCAGGAGCACCGCCAGACCGACCTCCGGATTCCAGATAAGAGGTTTAATCGCGGTCTTGAAAGATAAGTACGTCTGGGTGCTGCTGCTCTTCATGATGGCCAGTGTGGGAGGCTATGATACCATGGCCATCTGGCTGCCGAAAATACTTGACGTTAAAGAGCTCGCCCCGACACTGGCCACGCTTCTTCCCCTGGGATTCTTTCTGGCCGGACCCGCGGTGGGCCTGTTCTCAGACAAATTTCATAACACCAGAACAATAGTCGCGTTGCTGGGAATCGTCTCTGCTGCGGCCATTGTTGGCATCAACTACGCCCCGTTTCCTCTCCTCCTGCTCTGTATTTTTGTGGCCGGATTTGCCACCATGGGTGTGCTGACTATCATACTCGCCATCCCGACGCACCACCAGCGGCTGGCACCGTTTGCGGCCAGCGTGGTTGGCCTTATCTCCTCACTGGGGAACTTGATGTCTCTGACCATGCCGGTTCTCTTTGGCTATCTGATTGACGTTACCGGGACGTTTCAGGCCTCGCTGTTCACCCTCGCGGCACTGGCCGGCGTCATGCTTATCGTCAGCTCCCGTATGAGCGAGTGACGCTATCTTACCTACCTGGCTATTGACCCCATTATCCCCACCATGTTATAGTACAATTGTTCTATTATAAGCGGAGTGGCAGATGGAGGTTGAAGATAAACTCAAAGCCTTGAGCGCGGCAGCGCAGTTTGATATCTGCGGCTACAGCGGGCCGCGTGATTTTCTGCCTTCGGCGCAGCGCTTCATCTACCGCTCCACGCTGCCTGGAGGCGGCTCGGTCTGCCTCTTCAAGGTGCTGCTGACCAACGTCTGTATGAATGACTGTGCCTACTGCGTCAACCGTGTCACCAGGGACTTTCCCCGCCGCGCCTTTCAACCCGAGGAACTGGCCAGAGCCTTCATGCAGCTATATCAGCGCAGAATGGTGCGGGGGCTTTTTCTCAGTTCCGGGGTGGCGGATAACCCAACTCGAACCATGGAAGCGATGGTCAAGACGGTGGAAATCCTGCGTTACCGCTATAAATTCAAAGGTTATATCCACCTCAAAATCCTGCCCGGGGCCGCCTTCGACTGCGTTGCCGAGGGCTGTCGACTGGCCGACCGCGTCTCGGTGAATATGGAGGCGCCCACCGTGCAGCACCTGTCTCGTCTGAGCAAGCGTAAGGACCTGCACCGTAATATCGTCGAGCCGATGCAATGGGTAAAAAAGCTGAAGGCATCGGACGAAGGGCTGGTGCCTTCCGGGCAGACGACGCAGTTTGTCGTTGGCGCGGCCGGGGAAACCGACCTGGACCTGTTGCGCACCACCTCGGCCCTCTACCATGAAGTCGAGTTGCGCAGGGCCTATTTCAGCCCCTTCCGTCCGGTTAGAGACTCGCCGCTGGAAGGTCTGCCGCCGGCCAACCCGCTGCGTGCCCACCGGCTTTACCAGTCGGACTGGCTGCTCAGAGTCTACGGCTTCCCGTTAAACGAGGTCGAGTTGGCGCTCGGGGAGAAGGGGAACCTTTCCCTGAAGAAGGACCCGAAGCTAATCATTGCCGAAAGACAGCCCTGGCTTTTCCCGGTGGATGTCAACCGGGCGAGCTACGGAGAGCTGCTCCGCGTGCCCGGCGTTGGTCCAGTATCGGCGCAGCGCATCATCGAAGCCCGGCGGGAACACAGCATCGATTCCATGCTGCAACTGAGGAAGATGCGGGTGGTAACGTCGAGGGCTGCCCCTTACATCTGGTTCCAGGGCATGCTCGAATGGGAAAAGCAGGCCTCCCTTATCCCTCACCTTGATGAGGAACCGGAACTCACCCTTTCGATGGCTCTGGGGTAGAGGGTGAGCGGAATCCCGGTTTGAAGGTGCTGTCGGACCTGTGTTACTCTGCATCGGGATTGATGCCATAGCAAACAGGCGCGGACGGTATTTACCAGACAATTGATTATCGGGGAAAAGCATGAGAGATAGGCCAATTAATTTCGCGGTTACTTTATTTTTCGCCCTGCTTATTTTCTCAATCTCAGGGTGTTCCCGTGTGCCCGAACCCCCAGATACCTCTAATTTAACGGATGGTCAAGAAAGCAAAGGCGTTACTTTTTACACTTATCACGTTCTGAAAAGTTATCCCCATGACCCCGAGGCATTCACCCAGGGTCTGGTTATCGAAAACGGTATTGTTTATGAGGGGACAGGCCGCTACGGACAGTCCTCCATACGTAAAGTGGTGCTGGAAACGGGAGAAATACGACAGCTTGTTCAGTTATCCGATGAGTATTTCGGGGAAGGTATTACCGTGTTCGGCGATAACCTGATTCAACTGACGTGGCAATCTCATATTGGCTTTGTCTATGATAAGGAGAGCCTGGAGCTGATACGCACTTTTGATTATCCTACGGAAGGCTGGGGTATCACCCACGATGACACACACCTTATCATGAGCGACGGAAGCTCTACATTGTATTTCCTGCATCCCGAAACCTTTGAGGTGGTGCGGCGGGTTGGGGTTCATGACAAAGAAGGCGCGGTAGACCAGTTGAATGAACTGGAGTATATCCGGGGCGAAATCTATGCCAATGTGTGGCGCACGGACCACATCGTCATCATAGACCCCAACGACGGAAGCATGGCCGGATTGATAGACCTGGCTGGCCTTCTGGATGAAGAGCTATACGGACT
>Ga0209635_10000138_pt1 | contig 43776 bp, 36 predicted proteins | sample DeeMarSWOR230_32_FD_187463 | JGI IMG/M metagenome (GOLD analysis project Ga0209635, IMG submission 187463) | Marine sediment microbial communities from White Oak River estuary, North Carolina - WOR-2-30_32 (SPAdes) (version 2) | ecosystem: Environmental > Aquatic > Marine > Intertidal zone >...
TTTTCCAAGATTAGAAGCCATCTTTATGGAAGCAACATATGGTGGTAGAGATGATTTTCAACCAAGCCGCCAAGATGCAACTGAAAGATTAAGTGATATAGTTCAGAGTACTATTAAGAAAAAAGGAAAAATTCTTGTGCCTGTTTTTGCAGTAGGTAGAAGTCAGGAAGTTATGATTGTTTTAGAAAATCTTGTCAAAACAAAAAAAATACCAAATATTCCAGTTTATTTAGATGGAATGATATGGGAGGCTACAGCGATTCACACAGCATATCCTGAATATCTAAATAATAAACTTAGGGCTCAAATATTTCAACAGGGTGAAAATCCTCTTTTATCAGATATTTTCAAACGCGTAGACAGTAATGAAATGAGGGAGAAAATACTAAATGATCATCCTGAGTCTTGTATAGTTCTTGCCACAAGTGGTATGATGAATGGCGGACCTGTTATGGAGTATTTCAAGGATTGGGCTGAGAATAAAAAAAATACCATTGCTTTTGTTGGTTATCAGGCTGAAGGAACTCTTGGTAAAAGGATTCAGAAAGGATGGGAGGAAATTCCATTAAACGAAAGCGGAAATATTGTTAATATTAAAATGAAAATGAATGTTGAAACTTGTGATGGTTTTTCAGGTCATAGTGATCGTAGGCAATTATTAAATTATATTAATAATATGTCACCCAGGCCTGAGAAAATTATTTTTGGTCATGGTGAAGAATCAAAATGTTTGGATATTTCCTCTGCTGTTTATAAAAGATACAATATTACAACAGCTGTTTTAAATAATCTGGAGACAATAAGGTTTAGATAAAACATTTATTTAGATTTTAATGGCTTTGCTAGATCCCATAAGCTGTTAAATTTATCGTCTAACGACTCTATATCTTGTAGATTTACATATGCCGTTCCAATATAAGATGGTTCATCGCTAGTTTCAGGTAATATTTTAATGCCATTTACTGCCATTTCTTTTCCAAAAACAAAGTTGCGCATAGTACCTGATACATCTTCTGGAAAACTTCTAATTTCTAATTTATCTCCATATACTTCGGCTAATTTTTTTATTGTTTCCATATTGGTTGTATTGTCTATTATTAACTGGATTTTTGTATCAAGTTCTAAAAACTTTTTAAAGTATTTAATAAATGGTTCATCAAAAAATCTATCTCCACCTATCTGCATTTTAAGACCATTATTGTTTTCAAGGCAATTACCCAAAACGCTATACATTATCCATTTCCCACTATATTGAAGTGTCACATTTCCATTTCTTTTAAGTTTAATACCATATTTTTCAAAGTTGCTTGTATAAAATTTACTGTATTCATTGATTCTGTTTTCTATTACTCGGTAAGTGTCATCGGCTATTACATGTTTTAGATCATTTTTAATGTCTTCCCAAACAGCTCTTGGGTGTGCAGGAAGGTAACTTTCTCTGCCAAAATCTTCTTTTGTGTCATTAGAAAAAAGTACTTTTGCTATAAGCCCATTTTTTAGAAGAGAAGCTCGTCCTGTTTCTAGCGGACGTCGAGTAATATTAGCAAACTCTTCAGCAACTTTTAAAAAATCAGAAAATTCTTTCGGACAGTCTACAACAAGTGAAACATAATAAACAGCTGCCTCTCTAGGACGGTCAATTTTCATCCTTTCAAACATCATCTCAAAATCTTGGATATAATCTAATTTAACTTGAGTTTTGTATTCACATCCCATCGATCTCACCAATCCTTTTTATAAATAAATTTAGTTAATCCTGCTTCTAAATTGAAGATGTTTTAAACTATTTATATAATTTTTGGATGCATAGTCACCTGCATAATTATTATTCAATTCTCTATTTAATTTAACTAAAATTTTTTTTATTATAAATACAAATCTGCTTCTTTCTAAAATGTTTTATTATTATAAAAACCATAAAATATTTATATTACGATATTAAATATATAATGCAACTTAGATAAAAATAATATGTATAAAAAAACTTAATATGAATAAAAGGTCTAAAAATGAAAATAAAAAACAAAAATAAATATTTTATTTTTACAAGTTTTATCATATTTTTATTACTATGTATCAATCCTTCAATTTATGCTAATTCTATTCAATCGAATTTATTAAATGTTTCTTCAAATAAAATAAATATATTTAAAATAGATCCAAATAAAAGGATATTACCTGTAAATGTTTTACTAAAACAAGAAGAACAAAATAATATAGAATCAACTATTAAACAAAGATTAGATAGGTTATTTAAAGATGATAAAAAACTGCAACAATTAATAAGTACAAACAATGTTCTACCATGGGTAGAAGTAGAATCAAAAGGATATGGATTGCATAGATCGCTTCCTAAAATTTTTTGGTCTAATCGAACTATAATATGGCGCTCAGTTATTAAATATCGTTTTTTCAATGATTCTGACTACACAAGAGGGCGATTTAAAGGAAATGATAAGTGGATTACTATTTCAGGTTCACAACATATTAGATTAATTGGTTTTATTGGTTATGTAAGTTTCAAATCAAATGTCTTGCTAAGCAGATTCAAAATTCACGAAATTATTATTCATGGTTATACACTTAGAATTGATAAATTAAAATAAAAATTTAAAAAATTTGGGTAATAAAAATAGATGTTGTGCGCCGACGGCGCAACAACTAATGAAATGACAGTCGGAGGAAAGTGAATAATAAGTATGAAAAAAACTAAAATGATAATACCAATTGCTATTGTTACTTTATTTCTAAGCTTAGCTATAATGCCAGCAACTAGTGCTAATGAGATAGACCAAGAATTAGAAATAGGATTTAAAGATAATAGTGGATATACATTCTATAAAAAAATCATAGTTACTCCAGATCAATTATCCCAGTTTAATAATGACTTTTCAATATGGGAAAGTAAAGTTAAGGAATTTGATTTAGATAATCAAATGGATGCAACCGAGATACTAACATTTCTAGAGATAACTAATTCAATAGTCAATGAAATTAAAGAATTAACATATGATTCTGAGACTGGAATTTATAATTTCCCAGAACCTCTATTATCAGATGGTGCTATACTACAATTTATAAAAGACCATTTGCTCTTAAACAAAAAGACTACTACAACTCCAGAACCATTACCAATACATCTTCAATTGAGAAAAGTCTTAACTATAGGTCGTGGTCGTACATGGTTCCCAATTAAACATTTTGGTGATGCATTTATGGGTGCAAGATTTTTACCAATATTTTTACAATATACAGTTGGGTATGCAAAAAGTAGATGGTTAAACATTTTTCCACCAGCAATATGTACCGAGGATAGATTGGGGGTATTCAATCTAATAACTATAGGTTTCGTTGGATTGTATATAAACTTTGGAGAAAGATATATTGACAGACCAGTAGGCCCAGTGTTTCTTATTGGAAGTCAAGCATGGTTAAGACTAGGTGAAGATATACCTTAAAGTTCATCCTTATCTTTAAAATTATATTTCTTAAATATTATTCTAATTTCCTAAAATATAATATTAAACAACTTAAAAATAGGTGCAAGAAAAAAAATGAAAAATTCAAAAAAATTCTTACAAGTTTCCATTGTTGGTTTACTATTAAGTTTAGCGTTAATACCTACTATTAATGCTGAGATAAACAAAGATAGTCCTTCTCTGGAAATTGGATATATAAACCAAACAGGAAATATGTATTATGTTATTATAAAACTCAGCAATGACCAAATTCAAAAAATTAGAGATACCTGGTCAGATTGGGAGAATTACTTAAAAACTATCAGAGAAGATAAAGAAATGAATTTCATTGAAACTTTAGAATTTGAAAAAAAATCAGTAGCTTTAATTGAGGAAATAAAAAATTTAACAAAAAATACTACTACAGGTGAAGTTTATTTTCCGCCAGATATTGAAATTACAACATTCATTCACAGTCATCTTTTTATGTTAGGCTTTGGTGCTAGAATATTCAGTATTGGTCGGGGCCGAGTTTGGTTACCATTTAATAGACAGGGTGAAGCATTTGTTGGAATTCGTTTTAGTCCAATGCTTATTTCTTATTCTATAGGTTTTACTAGAGTTAGAGTTAGATCATTATCAACTTTTTTTATGACTGTTTCAAATAGATTCTTTGTTCATAGGGTATGTTCAGTTGGATTCTCTGGGTTATATATAAACTTTGGAAGACTATTTCCTGATACTTCAATGGGGCCGGTTATATTGATAGGAAAACCACTTCTAATAGGAGTTGGAAATGATTTATTTTAAATAATGTAGTGATGAGATTAAAAAAATTTAACTTTTTAATTTTTTAACTAAAATTGCTACTCTTTTTCCTAATTTTTTAGCATTTTCTGATGTTTTTTTATTTGGAGTACCAACACAAGATATACTATAGTGTCCGGTTGCATTTAAAGGATCGCCAATAACAATCATTCCATAAATCAACATTGCTTGTAATATAGAAATAATGGTTGTTTCGTTCCCACCTAATTCATCACCAGACGTTGAAAAGGCAGCTCCAACCTTATCACCCATTTTTTTACGTAAACCAACATATCTATCAAAAACCTGTTTAAGTTCGGAAGCCATAGTACCAAAATAAACAGGAGATCCTGCAATTATTGCATCTGCGGTTAGAAAATCTTCCTTTTTAATATCAGAGGTAGATTTTAGGTGACATTCCATATTTTTAACTGATTTTACACCCTTTGCTATTTCTTTTGCTAATTTTTTTGTATTTCCTGTTTTTGAATGATACATTACCAAGACATTGCATACAGATAATTGCATATTTACCACCATAAGGAGGAGATTTAAAAACTGTGATAATTTTTGACATGAATTTAGAAAGTAGTATATATAATTTATTGTACTAATTATGTTAGTCGTTATCACTATATTTTGGAACTAAAATGTTATTTAAAATTTTAACAAAACAAATAATGTATATAATATCTATTTTTTTCTTTTTGTTGTATATATAGTATCATAAGGTTTAAATAAAAATAACTCATACGTTTTCTAAGGGAGGAATAAATATGAAAAAATTATTGTCAATAGCAATAGTAATAATTTTTGTCCTTGTTGGATTTGGAGCTGTTGGAATATCTAGTAATAAAACCAATGCAAATACTAATGAATATGACTTGGCTACTTACGGTGAAATATTTTTCCGTGATTGGTCAATAGTAGCCACATACCCTATTCCAGAGAGTGCTGCTGGACTAGCATATGATGGAACATATCTCTATTGCGGAATTTATGGAGCTAATGGGGATGAAGTATATAGGATAGACCCAGATACAGGTGATTATTCACTTTTATTTAATGGTCCTCAAGAGGATGCATATGGTCTCACCTATGATGGTGTATATTTATGGATAACAGATCATCCTGGTAGTAGTTCGACACCTGCAGTTGCCATGCAACTTGATATGAGTGGGAACTTGATTTCTCAATTTAATTTGCCTGACCATTATATGTCAGGGATTGCCTATGATTCTGGCGATTTCTGGGTTGCTACATACTATCCAGATCCTGCAACAATCTATAAAGTAGATTCAACAGGATCCATCATAAAACAATTCACTGCCCCAGATAACCAACCGTGGGATCTTTGTTTAGAGAATAACAATCTCTGGATGGCAGATTATTGGGGAGACACACTATATAAAATCGATCCTTCAAATGGAAACCTTCTAGAGAGTCATTCCTCAGAGGGAGCAGATCCTGCAGGTATAGTTTGGGATGGAGCATATCTATGGTATTGTGATAATGGAATAGACTATAATTATGACTATCTTTATAAGGTTGCCTTAAGTGCTATTTCAATTACGGCTGATTTTACTGCAGATATAACAGAGGGCACAGCACCCCTAACTGTGAACTTTACAGATTTATCTGTGGCTGAAAATACCATAATAACCTCCTGGAAATGGGACTTTGATAACGATGACATAATTGATTCAGAAGAACAAAATCCAGTATGGACATACACAGAAGAAGGGATCTATACAGTTACATTGACAGTCTCTGATGGAACAATTTCTGATAAGGAGACAAAGGTGGATTATATAACAGTACTACCAGCAGAAGTATTGTTAGAAATTGGAAATATTACTGGTGGAATAGGAATAACCGTGCCTATTAAAAACGTCGGTGACAGCGATGCTACTGATGTTGAGTATAATATTGATATTGAAGGTGGTTTTATAATTATTCCGAGAACAGATTCAGGCAATTTAGGTACTCTTTCCCCTAGTCAATCAGTAAATTTAACCTTTGTTCCAATGGGATTTGGGCTTGGTATTATTACTGCTATGCCTAAAATAACTATTACTGTAGAATATGCTGAAGGATTATCTATAAATAAGAGTGCAGATGCGAGGATAATACTATTTTTTGTAATGATAAAATAAAACAAACGACCTTTCTCTTTTCTCTTATTTTTTTAAATTGTTATTGTAATTATTAGATATCTAAATATTGGGAACATGTTTGGGAATCGATCTAACAATTATCTTCATGATTAATAATACATTATTAAAATTTTCATAATTTTATTGAAATAAGATAATACCAAATAGTTTTAAATCTTGTTTTTATTTTTATAAATTAAATAATGATTTATAGGCTAAATAATGAGACCAAGATACAAACCCCCATTAAAAAGAAGGTATTTTCATAAAAAACAAATAATAAACAAAAAAGATATTGCATTTTTAAAAAAAAGAATACAAGTTTTAAACAAAAAGAAAATTAGAAAAGAATTAGAAAAAAGAAGAAATATTATAAGATAAATTAACTAAAAAATTTAGATTTTTTATTTATTAAAATTACTAATTTCTCTGAAATATTTACGACATTCTCTTTTAATTAATGCCAGCTGTTGTTGAGGAATTTTATAAGAATTTTCAGCATATTCAAGAGCAAAAATAAGCCCATGAATAAATGCACCTAAATTATATTTTTTTTCTTTACTTAGTTTAAAAATATCATCAGCAACTTTAATGGCATCTTCTATAGTATAAGATTTTGATCTTGTATTTTCACTAGTTTTTTTATTGTATTGCATATGCAGTTAGAATTAAATTTTACTATATATTAATTATTAAAAATTTATTTTTTTAAAAAAGAAGGTTGGGCTGGCCTCACTAGGAGGGGATGGGATGCACTCTAACAAAAACTACCAGCCCGATTCCTTCTAAAACAGTAAATTGGATAAGAGTTTAAGAGTCTTTTTCGCAGATGAGTATGTATTCACATATGTAGTTAATTAACTATTTTAATGTTAATAATTAGTTAAATATCCAAGTTTAATTAAGTTAATATTTAACATTTATTAATAAACTTTGAAATAATAATTTAAAATTTTGAAAAAAAATTTTATTAAAATTCGTTAAATAAATAAAAAAACTTATATTTTATAAAGATTTATATATTAATTATTTAATACAACTTAAAGGGGATAAAATATTATGAAAAAAATAATAGTGATAATAATAATAGGATTTTTAATAGTATCTGGATTTGGAGCCATTGCAATTAATAATGATAAAACAATTATTAGTAAAAATAATAAATGCGAAATTACAAATGTTGTAATTCCATCTACAAATATCAGAGAAGATAATAATTTTATTGATTTAAATCTGGACGGTATTTCGACATATATCAGTGAACCTGGTTTTCCTATGATACCAAAAGTTGTTAAATCTTATGAATTACCCTTTGGAGTTAAAAATGTTAAAGTTGAAGTTACACCAAATAATGTTAGAGAAATCGAAATTGAAAAAGATATACGCCCAGCACCTATACATATACCTCTTACATTAATTGATAGTAATCAATATATAAATATTGAAAAGAATGAAGATATCTACTTAAGTAAAAACCCTTATCCAAACACTTGGTTTGAATATCATGTTTGCTGTGGATTAAATAATGAAAATGTAAGAGTTACATATGTGACAATAAATATATTTCCTATAAGATACACTCCTGAATTAAATAAAATTTATATTGCAGAAAATACTGATATTAAATTAACATACGATATACCTAAATCAAATGCAATTCCTGTAAATTCTGAATATCATCTTGTCATCATTACTCCAACAAAATTTTCAAAATATCTTGAAAAACTAAAAGACCATAAAAACTTAAAAGGTGTAAAAACTTTTATAAAGAAAACAGAAGAAATTTATAAAGAATATAACGGTATTGATAAACCTGAAGATATAAAACTTTTTATTAAAGAAGCAATTGAACAATATAATATAACTTATGTTTTACTTGTTGGTGGTTTAAAATCGACAATTTTAGGGAAAGCTAGAGATGATGCAAATCAAGGAACAAAGGGTTGGTATGTACCTGTTAGATATAATAATTTATATGATAATCCAGAACATCCTCTATCAGAAACTATTTATTATGACCCTGGCGTTGTAACTGATCTGTATTATGCTGATATATACGATGGTGAAGGTAATTTTTCAAGTTGGGATCCAAATGGTGATGAAATTTTTGCTGCTTGGGGAATGCCTAATGTAACTAACGATACAGGTATAGATATGGTTCCTGATGTTAGCCTTGGTAGACTTGCATGTTCAAATATTTATGAAGTAATAACCGTTGTTAACAAGATTATAAAATATGAACAAAATGAAGCTGATCCGTCATGGTTTAAAAAGATTGTTGTAGTTTCAGGTGATGGATTCATGGATCAAGAGGATTTAGATATCCAATGGGATACAAATGGTCTTGTCAATGGAAAATATGTTATAAAAGCTCAAAGTTTTAACCCAGAAGCAATTGGTGGGCCCATTGAGGTAATTAATATAACTATAGATAAAACAATAAATTCTTCAATTACATTTAATCACGATGATAATTTAAGAATAAATAAATACCCTGGAAAACCAATAGCAGAGATTGTTTCTATTTCTGAAGGTAATATTTTAGGTAACAATGATTATTATTTAGAACCCACTGAAGGACAAGCATATGGAAATAGTTTTAATGGTTGGGCAAACATTAATTACACAGATGGTATCTTGCATATAAGAGGAAAAACATATGATCCAAAACCATATGGAAATGTAACAAATATGCATGTTTTTATAGAGAACGAAAATGGTGATATTATTTTCTCAGATTGGAGGAATAATTCAGAGATGTATTATGAGGGAGAATGGATTACTGGTGAAAGACTTCTTAATGGTGGTGGTGGAGCATTATATTATATGCCAGAGGATTTTGAGAAGATTATTTATTGGGCTTCAAATGGTAATTTCACAGGACAAAAAGATGTAATGGATATATTGAGTCAAGGTTGTGGTTTTGCCTTTTTATCTGGTCATGGTAGTCCAAATGTATGGGCCGATCATTATCCTGGTATACCAGGTAATAGAAGAAATGGTTCCATAACTGGATTAATGGTTTTTGACTACACTACAAAACTACCGTCATTTCCTATTAATAGATTATCAAATAATTTCAAAAATCCTATTGTTTTAGTTGGTGGATGTCATAACAGTATGTTTAATGTTTCGTTAATTCCTACCTTTTTAGATAAACACAATTTAGACTTTATGCATACTTATGGAGTCCCAGTTCGTGAAACATTTTGTCAAAGGTTAGTAAATGTCCCTGTGCGTGGTGCAATTGCAGCCATTGGAAACACTGGTTATGGTTATGGCACATTGGGTAAAGATTGTAATATAGACGGTCTTGATGGCGGAATATGTATAGAATTCTTTAAACAATATGCTAATGAATATAACGTAAATGGTTATGGAATACTTGGTGATGTATATACACAAACTTTAGTACAATACACTCAAGATTTTGATATTGAGAACATGGATCATTCAAAATCACTTTCTCAATGGATACTTTTGGGCGATCCAAGTTTAAGAATTGGCGGTTATCCCTAAAAAATGAATTTATCATAAGTAAATTCAAATTAAATAAACATCAAACAAAATAGCATAAAAATATACATTATTATTTTAGAAAATGTGATAATAATCTATATATCAAAATATCTAGAATTGATTTGATAATTATTGCCTTTCTTTTAAAAATCTTTTAATTTAGCACCCAAAGCATTGTTTATAATATTATTATAAATAAAATATTAATTATTTTATAAATAATAGTTTGAGATTTATTAATAAGACATTTCTTTTTAAAATGAGTAATTGTTTAAAGGTAATTTTTATATAATACTTTTTAAAGATTATTTTTCTAAATTTCTTGAATTCTCTTTTGATTAAATAATAAATAGACTTTTTTTATTAAAAAAACGAACAATTTATAAAAATTACAATTGTTTTCCATTCCCGAAATTTATATCTTTTTATATATTTAAATTTAATAGTACATTTTTGATATAAATTTTATCATTATATTAAAAATGTTAAGATTTTATAGATATTTATAACAAATGCTTTAAATATTGGTGTTTAATATTTCTTTTAGATAGTTTTATAAATAAGATATATATTATTGATTTTAGCGAAAAGGTTATAAATTAACATCTGTTAAGAAAATTGTACAATGATGGTAATATGTCGCCGATATTGCCATATGTATGAAACAGACGGAGGAGGTGAAAAAAACAACTATGAGGAAAACTATCCTTCCAATTCTGGTAATAGTATCATTTTTATCCTTAGCAGCATTACCAGCAATGAGTCAACAAATAAACGTAATGATTGGAAAAGATAATGAAAATTTAAAAGAAACAGCCACAACAATTACTGTTCCATCAACAGAAGTTGACACATTTATCACTCAAATTGACAATCTTAGAACATATTTTGAGAAAAATAGACCATTTAGAGATTTTCAATTAACAGAAGATGAAAAAGCTGAAATAAAAACTAGGGTTAATGGAATAGTAACATCATTAAATGAGTTCCTGGTATCAAATGGCAAAGATCCAATAACTCAAGAATGGTTATGGAACGAAATGTTTGAGACAGAACCTGGAAGAAGTACTGTAGCAAGCGTTGGAAGAGGATTTTGCTTTGTTCCATTTTACGATTATGAAACCTTCCTAGGAATCATGCTCAGACCTATGTGGTTTTTATATCCACCATTATTCTTAGGCGGTGCAGGTTACTCTGGTAACTTTAATGTTAACACAATACCACCAAGAATTGAATTTGGTGACAGAATGGGACCACATGTCCTTCGAACAACAATGTTTACCGGGCTCTACATTAATGTCGGAGAACTTGGAATTGATACTTTGTTCAGTGGATCATTAGTACTGCTTGGGCGAGCACGTGTTGTTATGTAATTAATTTTTACATTTTATTCACTAATCGCCGGCGGTAATCACAATAAATCTAATCTTTTTTTCTTTTTATATTAATTTATATTAGTTTTATATTTAACACATCTTATTTTAATTGAGTATTTTTTAATAAGAACAAACATATTGTTAACGCCGCCTGCCGGACTCGGACCGGCGACCACTCGGTTAACAGCCGAGTGCTCTACCAACTGAGCTAAGGCGGCAAACTTTAGGAAAACAGAATACAATAACTATTTTAAAAGATTATTCCTTAAAAACCTAAACGTTCGGCTTTTTTTAATTCTTTCATCTGTTTTTCAACAAATCTATAAACAGTTGCATGTTTACTACCTGTTAGAAGCATATCTATTGATTTTTTTAAAATATTCATAATATCAATTCTTGAAATTATAGATACTGTATGACCATAAATAGAAATTTTTGAACCAGTTAAATTTTCCAAAACACGTTTTGTTTTACCCTCTTTACCAATAACTCTGCTTTTAAGCCTTCTTAAGTGAGATTCTTTTTTTCCTACATAATCATGTAAATCAAAAATAAAAAAATCAGTAAAATCATCTATTAATACAATGGCATTTTGAGGCGAAAACCCTCGCCCTATTGCTTTTATAATATTTTCAATCTTCAAGGAAATCAAAGGATCCTTAGCTTCATGATCATCGATTTCTACTTCTCCTTGCCCAGAATCAATGTTTAGTTTTACACCTGAAATACTTTCAATATCCTTTTTTGTTTCCCCTTTTTGACCAATTAATACTCCTACCCTATCTAAAGGAATTCTTACATATTTCATGTTTATCACTATCTATGTATTATCTTTTCAATAATTTTATTCTCATCAGCTTTTATATTATATTTTTTAAAATATGTGACCAAATTCAGTATATCTCTTTTTAAAAATTCTAATGAATTTGGATGTTCAAGTAAAACAGCTTGACCTAAATCTATTAAATAAGGTTTATTTTTATACATAAGGATATTAAATGCACTTAAATCAGCATGAACCATCTCTGCCTTTTTATACATTTTAGAAACAAAATTTATTAATTCGTCAAATACTTGTTTGGGATTTTTTAATGGAAAATCTTTTAGCATGGGTGCTGGTTTATATTTACTACCTATATATTGCATAACTAAGATATTTTTTAAATAAATAATAGGTCTCGGAGCTCTAACATTTATTTCCTCTAATTTTTTAAGGTTTTTAAATTCCTTTTTAGTCCAAGAATATATAACATCTCTTCTAGTATTATGTATTGATTCAAAACGTGGATCACCAATTATATATTTTGATATGTGTTTAAATGTAGCATTAGATGTTCTATATATCTTTACTGCAATATACTTTTTTTCAATTGTTACTCCCCTAAAAACATTACCTTCTTTGCCAGTAGAAATTGGAAAATCTAATATTTCAATATATTTATCTGAAATCAATTTTTCTAGGGTATGAAGCACAGTTTTATCAAAAACCTCATCAATTGTTTTTCGATCAAGACCATGCCTGCTAATTATTATATCTAATTCTCTATCAAGTTTCCTTAAACTTTTATCATCTAAAAATTTATCAGAAGACATTAATGGCCTCTGGTAATAATTTTCTTCTAGATAAAACCATTGCCTGAGTCCTTCTATATCTAAAAATAATATCTGCTTTGCTATTCTGAATATCCCATGGTTTTATTATAACCAAGTCGCCAGCTCTAACTCTTTGTTTTCTTTTTATTCTACCAGGTATTCTTGCCATTCTAGATTTTCCATCAGCACAAATAACATTAATTCTTGAGCCGCCCATTAATCTATCAGCTATTGCAAACATTTCATTATTATTTTTATTAGGTAAGGGAAGTCTTATATACTCTCCTTCTGGTTCTTCTTCAAATTCTGATTCTGGTTTTTCTTCGTACACAAGATCACATTCAAATAACCTGTACTATAATAGGTGATATTAAATCTTTACCATATTAACAACTAAAAAAGCTAAGTTTTATTTGATATTTCTTTTAATGTATTTATTCCAATTTGTAGAAAATCCTTTAAACCGATTCCAACATCATTACAGAGTAAGATCCTGTTCTTATGATTAATACTTATAAAATTAGGCTCATTAAGTTTATTTTTAAGTATGCTTATATTTATTTCTGTAATATTTTTTAAGGACATAGAGCGAATAACAGTAGTAATCAAATCTGTAATTGCTGCAGTAGCTACCAAAGATTTATCAAGAGATGTAGATGGTGCATAATCTGAGTATTGGTAATTATTAGATTTTATAGCATTGACACAATTTTCTGGTAGTAAACCTTCTAAAATTTGGGCTGCAAAAATACCACGTTTTTCTGGTTCTTCTAATGTGTATTCATAATCAATATTGTACAATAAACCTGTTAATCCCCATAATTCTTCATTTTTACCGAGTATTTTAGCAATTTTTCTTAGAATTGACTCTGCTATTAAAGACTGTTGAAGAAGGTATTCCTTTTTAATATATCTTTTTATCAGAACAAGAGCCTGTTTTCTATCAATCATTTTACAATTATGAAATTGTTATTATTGTTTAAAATTTTTGGAATAACAAATATTTTTTTAAAAGATATTTAAAAAAATTTAACAAAAGTTATAATTATATAATAAATGATTTGGAATTTGTGAGGATGCAAATATGTTAGTTGAAGAAATAATGACGAAAGACGTAGTTACTATAGATTGTAAAAAAACAATTTATGATGCATGTAAATTATACAAAGAAAAAAAGGTTGGCTGCCTAGTTGTTATGGATAATGATATACTTGTAGGTATCGTTACAGAGAGAGACATAATTGAAAGAGGGATTCTACAAGATAAATTACCTAAAAAAACAAAAATTAGAGAAATTATGTCTTCAAACTTAAGAACAATACATGCATTATCATCTTTAGAGAAAGCAGCTCAAACGATGAAAGATAATAAAATTAAAAAACTTCCCGTTATTTTAAATAATAAAATTGTAGGAATTATCACACAAACAGATCTATCTGAAACAATAGATATTTATTCTGAAGCATTTGAGGATTTAGCAAAATTTTATGAAGAAAGTAAAGGCAATCTGGAAAAAATTATTGATGAATGGGAAAATATCATATATGGATTAAAAGTAAATAAAAAACCTATAGAACATAAAAAAGTTTGATTAATAAAAGAAGATATAAATAAATAGAATGCCGATACCTTTTAATGCCCTTCTACATTTCTCTACAAACCATGGTATTAGATGACCTAGGTGATTCCCTTAAAGGAACACTTAAAAAAATTGCAAATGCAGTATATGTTGATTCAAAACTTATTAAAGAGATAGTTAGAGACATCCAAAGAGCATTATTAAAAGCAGATGTTAATGTTAAATTAGTTTTAGAACTTTCAAAAAAAATAGAGAAACGTGCATTAGAAGAAAAACCTCCTTCTGGTATGAGCAACCGAGAACATGTTATACATATAGTATATGAAGAATTGGTTGAAATCTTAGGACGTTCAAGAGAATTGCCAATTAAAAAACAGATAATTATGATGGTTGGTCTTTATGGTCAAGGGAAAACAACCACCTGTGGAAAACTTGCAATATACTTTAAGAAAAAAGGTTTAAGACCTGTACTTATTGCCGGTGATGTTCATAGACCTGCAGCATATGAACAATTAAAACAGATAGCTGATCAAGTAAAAGTACCTTTTTATGGTGATAAAAAAGAAAAAAAGGCTGTTAAGGTTGTAAAAGAGGGATTAAATAAATTTAAAAGAACAAGCGATGTTATAATAGTTGACACTTCAGGTAGACATAAACTTGAAAACGAACTTATCAATGAGATGAAAGACATTTTTAAAGCAACAAAACCGGATGAAAAGCTTCTGGTTATGGACGCAGCAATAGGACAAGAAGCTGGTCCACAGGCAAAAACATTTCATGAAGCTGTGAATATAACTGGTATTGTTCTTACTAAGCTAGATGGAACCGCAAAAGGTGGAGGAGCATTAAGTGCCTCAGCTGAAGTAGGTGCACCTATTGTTTTTATTGGAACTGGTGAACATATTAATGATTTTGAGAAGTTTGATCCCGCAGGTTTTATTTCACGATTGCTTGGGATGGGAGATATCAAATCTTTACTTGAAAGAGCTGAGGAAAGTTTAAAGGGGAAAGACGCTGAAAAAACAGCTAAACGTATAATGTCCGGTAAGTTTACATTACATGACATGTACGATCAAATGGACATGCTATCTGGTATGGGATCACTTAGAAAAATTGCAGAAATGCTACCTGGTGGTTTAATTGGAAAATCCAAATTAAAACAGGAAGATATGGATGATACTGAAAACAAGTTAAAGAAATTTAAAGTAATTATGGATTCAATGACAGACGAAGAGATGAATAATCCAAATATTGTTCATGCTACACGTATAAAACGTATTGCTAGAGGGGCAGGTGTTGAAAATAAAAATGTGAAAGAATTACTTAGATATTATAATATGACAAAACGTATGATGAAAGGTTTTTCTGGTGATAGAAAGATTAGGAAAAATTTAATGAAACAACTGCAGTTTGGTAAATAAAAATTATAATATTTGAATATGTTATTTAAAAATCAAGATGAAATCATCAAAAATGGAGAGACACTTGAATTAAAAAAAGTAAGGAAAGATATTCTTGATATTTTAACTGCTGCAATTAATGCCGTTGATCCTTATGAAATAGTAAAATCAAAATTTAATAAAAAAAAAATAATAATTGGATCTAAAATAATTGATTTATCAAATTTTAAAAACATTTTTTTGATTGGGTTTGGAAAAGCAAGTGTTGGCATGGCACAAGGTGTTTGTGATTCTATAGATATAAAAAAAGGAGTTGTTATTACAAATGATCCAGATAAAAAAGTTAAGAATAAATCTATTTTAACTCTCATTGGTCCTCATCCAATACCAAATAATAAGAGTTTTCAAAATACAACTAAAGTAATTGATATTGTAAAAAAATGTAATAAAAAAGATCTTTTAATTGTTTTGATATCTGGTGGAGGCTCTGCTTTGTTATTTAAACCGAGAGTTAATGTCGCAGATTATAAACAAACAATTGATCTACTTTTGAAATCTAGTGCAAACATAAAAGAAATTAATACAATACGCAAACATCTATCATTTGTGAAGGGTGGACAACTTACTTATTATACAAATTGTACAGTTATTTCTTTTATTATTTCAGATGTAATAAGTGATCCATTAGAATCTATTGCATCTGGTCCAACATATCCTGATTCTACCACTTATTATGATGCTAAAAAAATTTTTAAAAAATACAAAATTTGGTATAGACTACCATCTTCTGTAAAAAAAGTAATAGACGATGGTATAAAAGAAAAAATTCCTGAAACTTTGAAAAAAAATAATCCACAATTTAAAAATGTATATAATTTTATAATTGCAAATAATGAATTTGCTTGCAAAGGTGCTGAAAAAAAAGCTAAGGAATTGGGATATAAAACAATATTGTTAACTACCTTACTTTCTGGTGAAGCAAAAAAAGTAGGGAAATTTTTAATTAAAAAAGCAATTGATTATCGCATTAATACAAAAAAAATTGCATTTATTTCAGGGGGTGAAACAACCGTGAAAATAATAGGCGATGGTATGGGTGGTAGAAACCTAGAAATGGTTTTGGGTGGTATTAAAAAACTAGCTAATAAACATGTTGTTTTTGCTTCTTTTGCAACTGATGGAATAGATGGAAATTGCAATGCAGCTGGAGCAATAGCTGATTCTTTTACATACGTACATTCACAAAAAAAAAGACTTGAACCAAATAAATTTTTAAGTGAAAATAATTCATACGAATTTTTTAAAAACCTTGGAGATTTATTAATTACTAAAAAAACAGGTACAAATGTTATGGATATCCAGGTTGTTATTAAAACAGAGTAAATATATAAAATTATAGTTTATATTAATAAATAATTGTTATACTAAATCAAAATAAATAATATAAATATTTAACCCACTATACTATATATCTATTGGAGATAGTACCATGAAACAAAAAAATGTAATTAAAAAATTCATTGCTATCTATATCTTATTAATGCTTGCAGTATGCTACAACTTAACTCCAAAGATATCTGCAAAACTATTAACAGATTATGATGACGGTGTTGCATATGACGAATTTGATGATGCTGAGGATATAACTTTAGAAAATTGTAATCTGGTAGATGGTCAAATTGAATTAATAAACGAGTCTCGCAGTATCAACTATAACTATAATGATACATCTGATAAAATTAAAGCATGGATGTTAACAGATACATATATAACTCCTGGCTCTGGAGATTTTATTAAATTAATTTCAAATTTTATAAACCCTGAAAAATTGCCAGGATATGAATTCACCACTTCTGAATATTTAAAACTAAACAAAAGAGATAATGTTGCTATTGAAACAATGTCAGTATATGGACCTTATATGAATTATGTGTATTATCCAATGAATTTATTTAGATTCGAGATAAAAGAAAATGTCAATCTAATTAATAATTTCACAGTTGTTTGGTGGTCTGGAGCATATAATGCTGGGGCAAATGTGGATGAAATTTCGATGTATATATGGAATTTAAAAGATCTTTTACCACACTGGATTTTAGTTGACAATATCTCATATACTGAAGAAAATATAAATGAACCAAATGGATTTTTAGATGTAAGACTTTCAAATGAAATAGTTTCAGAATATATAAATGAAGAAGGAGTATTTTATTTTTTAATTATTGGAACACCATCTTCAGATCCAGGAATACAACATGCATATTTATATACTGATTATGTTGAAGTAATATTTTCATCAAAACAAGGATATAAATCAGATGGATATGTTAACTCATCCCTAATAAGTCCATCTAGTGGTGGTAATTTTAATGGATGGGAAAAAATTTTTTGGGAAGCTTCCAGACCAAGCAATAAAACATATATTAAATTACAAGTTTTAGATGCAAATGGTAAAGTAATTGAAGCACTTGATGGAAATATAAAAGGTTTTGATAGTTCTCCTATAGATTTATCATCATTGGGTAAAAACTATCCGAGTATTAAACTTCATGCTCATTTACATTCTGATGATCCTCAGTACTCTCCAGAATTATACAGCTGGGGTATGCTATGGTTAACAAAAGAAGGATTTTTTGATAGCTTTTCGCATGATTACAGAATCGCTAAAAGCTATGGTATAAATATTGAAAATGGTGAAGTAAAAATTAGTGGTGTTCTTAATGATTGGCCAATTTTTGGGAAAAATCCTGAAAATACCCGTTCATATTTTGGAATAGGGGCAAAAAGTGAAGAAACTAAAACTTATTGGCATACAGAAATTAATGCAGATATAGGTGGGTGGTTTAAAAGTCCTATTGTTAGTAATGGACTGGTATATATTCCTAGTAAAGATAATAAAATATATGCATTTAATTTAACAGCAGATTCAAAAAATGAAGATGATAAAAACCAATATTATATTGATGTTAGTGCTAATAAATACAAGGTTGAATCATCAGTTGCTGTAGGTAAGAATAAAGTTATTGTTGCTACTAGTGAACTAGTTAACACTAGTAATAAAGTATATGCTCTTAATAGCTCAGATTTGTCTAAGCAAATATGGGAATTTTCTTTAAATGATGGAAATACAATTTGTTATTCAGCAGCACCAACAATAGCAAATGATAAGGTTTTTGTTACATCATGGAGTGGAAGATTTTATAATAATCAGATGATTTTAAATTTTTATAACAAATTAAATGCAATTCTAAACAATAGTTTTGGACTAAATAACAAACTTATTGTTTTAAATTTAGAAACTGGAGAAAAATTATGGGATGTTAATCTTCCTGGTGGAGGTATGTCAACCCCTGCAGTTGATAATGGTTTAGTTTTTGTTGGTTGTGATAGTATAATGGGATCGACCTTGTTTGCTTTTAATGAAAACACAGGGGAAAAAGTTTGGAGTGCAAATGTAGGTACTATCGGAAGAGCATCACCTGTTATTTCCGATGGTGATGGAGGAAAAATATTAATTGTTCTAAGCAGAGAACAAAGTTTTTTTTCTTTAAATGGTATTGATAAAATTATTGCTTTGAATGCTGAAACTGGCCAAATACTATGGAATAAAACCATTGGGAATGAATCTTTAATTAAAAGAAGTGCTATATTGAAATTATTTGGTTTTGAAAACTTAATAGCAACATCACAACCAGCCGCAACACCAGCAGTTTATGAAGGAATGGTTTACGTAATGTCATTGAATGGAACATTGTATGCCCTTGATATTGATACTGGTGAAGAAAAATGGTTTTTTAATGATTTTCAAGGTAGTGGTGGAACTTTTTCATATTTCTCTTCTTCCCCAGTAGTTGTTGGTAATGTTGTATATGTTGCAACGCAGCAGGGTAGAGTTTTCGGACTTGATATTACAAAAAATGGTCAAGTAGTTTTAGAATATTCTATAAAATATACAGGAGTTGCACAAGATATAATGTTTCAAATTTATAGCTCTCCAATTGTTATAGATGGTTTAGTTTTGTTAAGTACAACAGAACCTATTTCTAGAATATCAAACGAAGGTGATTTAATTCAATTTAGTCATCTATTTTGCTTGGGTAATTATACAAAAAATTATTTTGGTAATATTTATTCTGTTCCGATTCATGTACAAAAAGGAAATTGGTGGTCCAAATTTAATGCAGAGTATACTAATACATCAGAAAACAAAATCACTTTTAGTATTTTAGATGGAAATGGTAATATTTTAAAATCTGGTCTGAATGGAAATAATAATGATATTTCTGATTCAAATATTTTTAAAACTGGTATTATACAGTTATATGCAGAGTTATCAATATTGAATACTTCACAAGAACCAATTGTATCACCTGAATTAAAAAGCTGGACTATTGATTGGACCACTGAATCCTCACCTCCTATTTTTAAAACAAACACTTTTAAACCAGATCCAAGTGGATGGATAAACAACAATACACCAATTTGTACTATCAATGTATCTGATAGTAAACCAGGTTTAGATGTAAGCTCAGGAAGATATAGATTAACATATCTGACAAATATAAAATCTGATTGGTTTACTGCAGAATGCAGTGGAATCAATGGAACAAAAGTAGATGAAAACCTTAAAGCAGATCTTACTAAATTAAATTTAGACCCAAATACTTCTAATTTAAAAAGTATAGAATTTTCTATAAAAGATTTATCCGGAAATATTGCAACATTTCAACTAAGTGAAAATTTCAAATTAGATACTATTAAACCAGTATCTTATATTGAAGATAACTTTTTAACTCATTACAACAAGCCTGTTTATATAAAAGCTGTGGGAAATGACCCTGAAAATTCTCTTGGTAATAAAAGTGGTATTGAATCAATATCTCTTTATTATAAATTGACGGGTGAAGACGAATGGAAAAAATATGGTTCAGATCAAACACCATTTGAATGGGAGTTTGAAATTGATACTAGCGGAGTTTATGATATTTGCACAATAGCAACAGATAAAGCTGGTAATCAGGAAGAATTTTCGAATAAAACAATTGTATCATTTACTTTTGATATGAATAAACCGTTTAAACCTGAATTTGAAATTGAAGACAATTATAAGAGTTTACCAGAGTTTTCTATTGAATTTAAAGATGATTATCAACTAAAAACTGTTGAATATAGACTTAATTTTTATGGAACTGAAAATTGGATTAAGATAAACGATGGTGACATAAATAGTAAATCATACACTGGTGAATGGTCACTTGCTGAAAGTGATTGGAATTTCATGGAAGATGAACAGATGTATTATATGTTCTTTAGATTAACAGATACTTGCGGAAATATTTATGAAACACCATCTTTTGAAGAAGCACTTGCCATCAAAAAAGATACTATACCACCCGGTTCAGATATAATCTTAGATTTATCAGATTTTACAGAAGGAAGCTGGAAAGAAATATACAATATAAACGTTGAAATACCAAATGATGATGATGTAGCAGGTATCTTACTTCAATATAGATTTTCAACAGATGATAATGATTGGAACACATGGACACAATATGGTGAAGAACTTACCCCCGAGGAACCATACAGCTGGGAATTTGAAGCAAAAGAAGGCACAGGATACTATCAGTTTAGAGTAAAAATATGGGATTTTGCTGAAAATATTGCTTATTCACCTGAAAAAACTGCAAGCGTAACATTGTTCCCAACGGTAATTTTATCAATTATGATTTTCCTAGTAATAATCTTGTTATTATTCACAATTTTGATTATAAAAAGAATGAGGATGAAATCTGAATAAAATCCTTAATTAATTTTTATTTTTTTTTGATTTATGGACGTAATGATTTCATTAATAAGAATGTCAATACCTTCCTTAGTTTGACAGGAAATTTTTAAAAATTCTGAATCATTCTTCTTTAAATCAACTTTATTCTCGATGATTATAAATGAACAATCCTTAAACAAATTTTGAATCTGAGAAAGAAGATTTAATTGGTCTTTTAATAAATAACCACAAGTTTCAGAAGGGTCTAGTACAAATACAATTATATCAGCAAGATGAGTAAGAGCAGCAATTGCTTGTTTTTCAATATCATTTCTCTGATAGATAGGTCTATCCAAAAGACCTGGAGTATCAATAATTTGTATATGTTTTACTGAATATTTTTCTTTTAACTTAATATGACCAATATGAATCTCTTTTGTTGTAAAAGGGTACTGAGCAATTTCTGGTTTTGCAGATGATAAGCATCTTAAAACTGATGATTTACCAACATTTGGGTAACCGGCTATTACAACTGTAGGAATTGCCTGAATATTTGGTATTTCTTTTAGAACATGTTGTGCTTCAGAAAGGATCATCAGTTCTTTATTTACTTGTTTGACTATACTGGATATTCTACCAAATATCTCTTGCTGTTTTTTAAGTAAAAAATTAATATTACTAGATTTTATTAATTGTCTTGACTGTTTAGAATAAATATTTTGGCAGGTTTTTCTAGCCCAATTGATCCCACCTAATGCCTTTTTGAGTTTATTAACTCCTATTTTAATTTCTAAGATTTCTTTATAGAATGAGGGCATCTTTTCAACTGTTGGAAAAGATTTTACATATTTTTCAAAATTTGAAATTATTAAATTTGAAAAAGATTCAGTTTTTGCAATAATAGTTTTTTTTTTTCTATAAAAAGGATTTCTATCTATAATTTCAACCTTTTTTGTTTTCTTAAAAGTGTTTTCCAATAATTTATCTGCAGTTAATATATCTGGGAAGCTTTTCATCATAATAATAGAAAAACTTTATGTGATACTTATAAATTAATATGTTGGTATTTAAACATGGATGAAGGATACATACTATCAAATAAGTTTAGAAGAATGATATTCGATGGACTTGCATCAGGCGAGACTGACTTAGATATGATAGCAAAAAAACACAGGATAGTTATTAATGTAGCAAAAAAAATCATTAATGATTTTATATCTGGAGGAATAATTGAGAAAAAAGGATTAAAATACGTCTTAACTAAAGAAGGAGAAAAGTTAGCAGAAAATATTAGGGGATAACGTGGTAGATAATCAATGAAACCATATCTTTTGCAAACATTAAAAGAACTTGCACTACTCGGGGCATTAAAAAATAAAATTGAAATATCCTCAATTGAACTTGGAAAACAAATTGAAACTAGTCAACAAACAGCATCTAGATATCTTTTAGAATTAGATAAAAAAGGTTTTATTATCAGAGAATTTGGAATAAAAAAACAATTAATAACAATAACTAGTTTTGGTGAGGAGATTCTTCAAAGAGAACATCTACAATATAGACAGATTTTTGAGCTCACAGATAGAATTGTTTTTAAAGGAAAGGTAACGTCAGGCCTTGGTGAAGGTAGATATTACACTGAACAAAACGATTATGTTGAACAGTTTAAGAAAAAACTTGGTTTTGTGCCTTTCCCAGGTACATTAAATGTTGAAATTGAGTATGTGGAGAGAAATAAATTAAGATTGTTAAAAGATAGCAAAGCTATTGATATCAAAGAGTTTAAAAACAAGAATCGGACATTTGGGCCAGTAAGATGCTTTAAGGCTAAAATAAATGGTTTAGAAGGAGCAATTGTTCTTCCATTAAGAACTCATTACTCAAACATTCTTGAGTTGATTTCTCAATATTATTTAAGAAAAAGATTAAATCTTAAAGATGGTGATTGCGTAGAAATAATTATTTATTTTGACGATAGAGAGCGTTAAATATGAAAAATCAATTAGTAGCAAATATCCTATATCAAATTGCAGATCTACTTGATTTAAAAGGAGAAATTTTTTTTAAAACAAGAGCATATCGAATGGCAGCTCAGTCAATTGAGGTTTTAGAGGAAGATATAGAAGATTTAGTAAAAAAAGACAGGTTACAAGAAATCCCAGGTGTTGGAGAAGGTTTAGCAAAAAAAATTAAGGAGCTAGTTGAAACGGGCAAGTTGAATTATTTTGAGCACCTAAAAAAAGAAATTCCTGAAGGACTTATTAAATTGTTAAATATTCCAGGTTTAGGACCAAAAAAAGTTGCTGCTATCTATAAAAATCTTAAAATTACAACCCTTAAAGAACTTCAACATGCAGCACAAGAAGGTAAATTAAGACATTTAGATGGTTTTGGAGAGATAACTGAACAAAATATTATTAGAGGAATACAACTTTTAGAAAAAACCAGTGGAAGAGCATTATTGAATGTTGCATATTCAGACGGATTTAATTATTTAAAATATTTAGAAAAATGTAAGGACATAGAAAAAGTTGATATTGCAGGTAGTTTACGACGAATGAAAGAAACCATTGGTGATGTTGATATTCTTGCATCATCAAATAATCCTGATAACGTTATGGACTGTTTTGTAACATTTTCAGAAGTGCAACAAATACTTTCTAAAGGGCCAACTAAATCAAGTGTTCTGCTTAAAGATAATATACAGGTTGACCTTCGTGTTGTTGAACCTAAAAGTTATGGTGCAGCTTTACAGTATTTCACAGGATCAAAAGAACATAATGTCACACTACGTGGTTATGCTATAAAAAAAGGTTATAAATTAAATGAATATGGTTTATTTGATAAAAATACAGAAAAATTTATTGCTGGGAAAACAGAAGAAGAAATTTACAGAAAAATAGGTTTTACATACATAGAACCGGAATTACGAGAAAATCGTGGCGAATTTTATGCTGCAAAAAATAAAAATCTTCCAAAACTTGTTAGTTATAATGAAGTTATAGGGGATTTCCATGTACATTCCATATGGAGTGACGGGAATGATTCAATTGAAGAATTGGCAAATTATGCAAAAAAAATAGGTTATTCATTCATCGGTATAACTGATCATTCTCAATCTCTTAAGATAGCTAATGGATTATCAGAAGATAGAGTAGATAAAAAAATCCAAGAAATTGTAAAACTTAACAAAAAATTTTCAGATTTTAAAATTTTTTGTGGGACAGAATGTGATATAAAAACAGATGGAACATTGGATTATAATGATAAAATTCTAAAAAAGTTTGATTTTGTTTATATCGGAATCCACAGCGGATTTAAAATGGATAAAAACAAGATGACAGATAGAATAATAAAAGGAATGGATAATGAAAATGTTAATTTTCTTGCACATCCTACAGGGAGATTAATTGGTAAACGTGATCCTTATGAAGTTGATATAGAAAAAATAATTGATGCTGCAAAAGAAACAGATACGCTTATTGAAATTAATGCATTTCCAGATAGATTAGATCTAGATGATTATCATGCTAAACTTGCTAAAGAAAAAAAAATCAAGTTTGTTCTTGGAACAGATTCTCATAATTTAAATCATCTTTTATTCATGAAGTTTGGAATTGCCATAGCACGAAGAGGATGGTTAGAAAAAAAAGATGTTTTAAACACATATAAGTTGAAAGAAATTGAAAAAATGTTATAATTTTAAAAAAAACTTTCAGAGGATTTATTATATGGAAAAAAACAAAGCAGAAAAAAGAATATTGCAGCTTAGAAACCATATACGTCACCATGATTATCAATATTATGTTCTTGATAAACCTGAGATTTCCGATGCAAAATATGATGAATTGATGAATGAGCTAAAGAGTCTAGAAGAAAAATTCCCTGATTTAATTACTTCTGATTCCCCTACTCAACGAGTTGGTGCTGCTCCATTACAAGAATTTGGTACAATTGTGCATACAAAACCAATGTTAAGTCTTGATACAGCTATTGAAAAAGAGGAAATAATTAGATTTGATGAAAGAATTAAAAAAGAACTTAATTTAAAAGATGTTGATTATATTGCAGAGCCAAAACTTGATGGTTTATCTGTAGAGCTTATTTATGAAGATGGGGAAATTGTTAAGGGTTCTACTCGTGGTGATGGAGTAAATGGTGAAGATGTAACTGAGAATATTAAAACAATCAGAGCTGTACCATTAATACTTAGAAGTAATGAAGTTAAAACACCCAAGATGATTGCTGTTAGAGGAGAAGTAATTATGAATATCTCTGATTTTGAAGAATTTAATAAACAATTAATTCAAAAAAATGAACAACCTTTAGCAAATCCAAGAAATGCAGCAGCAGGTTCTTTAAGACGACTTAATCCTAGCGAAACAGCACAGAGACCACTTGATATTTATTTTTATGAGATAATGGCAATTTCAGATTTAAAATTGGAGAAACAATGGGATGCCTTACAATATTTAAAAAAATGGGGATTAAAAACTAATCCCTACATTGAAAAATGTAAAAGAGCTGATGAAGTTATTCAATATCATAAAAAAATGTTAGAAAAAAGAGATAAACTAGATTATGAAATAGATGGAGTTGTTATAAAGTTAAATAACATTGAAAACCAAAATAAACTTGGTGTAAAGGCTAAATCACCTAGATGGGCAATAGCCTATAAATTTCCATCAAGAAAAGAAATCACTAAAGTTTTAGATATCACTTCTCAGGTAGGTAGAACAGGAACTCTAACCCCAGTTGCGTTACTTAAACCTGTAGATGTTGGTGGTGTAACTGTTTCAAGAGCTACATTACATAATCAGGATTTTATAAATGAGATGGATGTTAGAATAGGTGATGTTGTTAAAATAGGTAGAGCAGGAGATGTAATACCTGAAGTAACAGAAGTTGTTAAATCAAAAAGAACTGGTAAAGAAAAAAAATACCATATACCTTTAGAATGTCCCGTATGTGGTTCTAAAGTTATTATGGATGGTGCCTTTTATCGATGTACAGGTGGTCTTTCATGTATTGCTCAGCTTAAAAGAAGTATAGCACATTTTGCATCAAAAGCAGCAATGGATATAGAACATCTTGGAAGAAAAAATGTTGAACTATTAGTTGATAAAGGATTACTAAAAAGTGTTAGTGACATATATACTCTAAAGAAGGATGACCTACTTGCACTTCCACGTTTTGCTGATAAATCAGCTGAAAATCTTATTAATGCCATAGAAAATAGTAAAGATAGAAATCTTGCACGTTTTATATATGCACTTGGAATTCAAAATGTTGGAGAACATATAGCAAAAGTTTTTGCTAATAGATTTAAAAGCATAGAAAAACTAGTTAATGCAAATGATGAGGAACTATTAGATGTATTTGAAATTGGACCTGAAACAGTCAATAGTATAACATCATTTTTTAAGGAAAAAAGAAATCTTAAAGAAATAGAAAATATGAAGAGACTTGGTGTAAAAGCAGTTATAACGGTAGAAAAAACAGAAAAAGGTGGGCCATTATCAGGCAAAAATTTTGTTTTTACTGGTGGATTAAAAAGTTACAGTAGAGATGAAGCAAAAAGTTTAATAGAGGAATTAGGCGGCAGAGCAACTTCAACTGTTAGTGCAAAAACGGATTATGTTGTAGTTGGAATTGACCCTGGTTCAAAATATGAAAAAGCAAAGAAACTTGGTTTAAAAATAATTAATGAAGAAGAACTTAAGAAATTGATTTCAAAATAAGTGATAAAAATGCCAGAATGTAAAATTCAAAAAAATTTAACTATGTGCAATTGCAGTTATCCTTGTAATAGAAAAGGAATTTGCTGTGAATGTTTAAGCTATCATAGAACTCTTGGAGAATTACCTGCATGTTTTTTTCCAGATGATGTTGAAAAAACATATGATAGATCTATAGAGAATTTTATTCGAGTTTATAAGGAAAAAAACATTAAAAAATAGATTAAATTATTTTACTAATATTAAGCCATTACCCTCTCCAGTTGGATCAAAAATAGTAAGAGAATTTCCTCCATTGGAAAATGAATAACTAGAACATATTTTAGGATAAGTAGAACCCATTAATTCATATTCAAAACAAATTTTATTTCCATCTATACTCCATTTACCAATAGGTATTTGGATACCTTGATAACCTGTTTTCAAAACTCCATTACTTTCAAAAGTAATCGTTCCTGCAAATGTTGATCCGCCCCCTGATTGTATTGTCCAAGTACCAACAAATCTACTATCATGACTCCCTCTAAGAAGAGAAAAAATAATAATGATTAATACTACGACTAAGATAATTGCTATTATAATAAATATTAACTTCATATTTTTTTTCTGTTGCAATTGTTGATTTTTTATCTGTGTTGGATATACAGTTTCTTCTGTAGAAGTTTGAGGTACAACATAATTATCAGATTCGATTTTGATACCGCAATTTAGACAAAATTTATATTCTGACTTTATTTCAAATCCACAATTTGGACAAAATTTTGCCATGATATCTATTCACAAATAAAAAGTAAATATATGATTTGTTATAAATCTATTTAAAATTTCAAAATCAAAGGAGAATAAAATATATGAAAATAATTGCTTGTCCTAATTGCGGAAGTAGAAAAATATACCAAGGTACAATGGGTGATGGAGTTTTAACAGGTTATACTTTTAGAGAAGTATGTAGAGACTGTGGTTATCAAGGAATGCCAATTATTTTTGATTCTGAAAAAGAATATAAAATTTTTTTAAAAGAAAAAACATCAAAAAAGCAATTAAATAAAAAGATTGAAAAAAAGAAATTTATAAAACAAAAACGCCCTAAAGGCCTAATTATTCTTTCATTAATAATAATTTTATTGGCAATTATTTCAATTTACCTATATTATCAAATGCTTTGGATCAGAGTTAATGATCTTCTTTGGATTTACTACATATCAATTTTTATTCTATCTGCTATTATTTTACCCTATGGTTTATTAAAAGGCAGGAAATGGGCATGGACTATTGGAGGAATACTTTTTGCATTTTCTATTCCAATTGGTTTAATATTTCTTTTTTATATCACAAGACCTCATGTTAAAGCCTATTTTGGTAAACAATGATATTTTTTATTATTTTAAAGGCTAGTTCTTGGCCATCTTCTGTAAGAAATCATGAATATTGTAAAAAGTTAATTTATAATTCTAATTTGTAATTCTATCAAGAGATCTTATTTTGTTTCTAACAATTTTTGTAGTTATTAAGGATAACACAATAGCAGCAAATAAACCGGCTGTAATTCCAAATATATCAAATGTAAGTAATGAATTATAGGTTGCATGTAAAAAAATAGCTAATAAAAAATAAGGTAAAACACGAATTATTGATGTTCTTTTAATAATAGTTTTTCCATAACCATATCCTGTCCAAGCTGTGGCAGAAGCATGCAACAGACAAGCACCGATACTTCTTATAGAAATTAAAATAATGAAAAATATAAGACCTTCTGTCATAAAAGACCAACCATATAGTAAATTTTCAGTTGCTGAAAATCCAAGGCCTGCTACAGCACCATAAATTAGGCCGTCCTCGGGTTCATTAATTTCTCTTCTAATAAGTTTTATTCTTAAAGCAAGAGGTTTTGAAAACTCTTCAACAAAAGGTGCAATTATTACTATTGCTATAAGATTTAGATAATCTTTATCGTTTATTGATGGTGTTAGAGAAAAATTTAAAATATATTCTAAAATAATAGCAGCCACTACGGAAATAGTTGCTCCCCATAAAAAACATAAAAATATAGATCTCCATCTCTCTCTATTATATTTCTCTGTATTCCTAATCCAAACGGAGTAAATTATTGGTGGTAAAAAAGCCATTACAAATAATATAATGTATTGGAATGTTGTCACAATAAAAAGTAATAGAACCTAATTATTTTAATTTGTTCTTTTGATTTTGGTAATTCTTATAAATAAATTAATATTATTAACGTCTAAAAAGGAGGTTTAAAGAATATTAGGAAAACTTATTGGAGATAATTATGGTAAAAATAATATTTACAACTGATAGAACATTAATGTCGGAATACAATAGAATGGTTTTTTTAGGTTTTGCAGCATGTGCTCCTAAATTTATACCAGGTTGGTTGTATACAAAAATTTTTTGTCCCCCAATTGAAGAAGAAAATCTAAGAGTAAAGTTTGGTCACTGTGGTCAAAGAAAAATTGAATCCGCATTGATTAATGATGGATTTGATCAAAAGGATATTGCAATAATCAGACCAGAGAGGCTTGAAAAAGTAATTGATAAGGAAACAAAGGTTTTATGTATAACAACTCATGATCCATTAGGTTTAGGTCCTGCTTCTTCAACCTTTAGTGACCTAGGTGGAAGAGAAGCCTATACTAGTTTTTATTTTCGTAAATTAATAACAAATCGTGCTATTAGAAAAAATAATTTAACTGTTATTGTTGGTGGTTCTGGTGCTTGGCAGTTAACTGATGAACGAATAATAGCTAAATTAGGTATTGATTGTGTAGTTGTTGGTGAAGGTGAAAAAACAGCTGTAGAATTGATTAAGAAGGCTTTAAATGGAGAAAAATTACCAAATTTTTTAGAAGGGGAAGTTGTACCTTTAGAACAAATTCCTTTGATTATAAATCCAACTCTTAATGGATTAGTAGAAGTATGTCGTGGTTGTGGACGAGGATGTAAATTTTGTAATCCCACAATGTTGAATTATAGATGCCAAACAATCGGTAAAATAATTAAAGAAGCAAAAATAAATGTTAATGCTGGAAATAAAGTATTACTTCATGCTGAGGATGTTCTTAGATATAATGCTAAAGGATTTGTTCCTAATGAAAAATATGTTATGAGACTTTTTAGTGAAGTAAAAAAATTAACAGATGATGTTGGTTTAAGTCATTTTAATTATGGTTCTGTTATGGCAAAGCCAGAACTAGTAAAAAATTTATCTGAATTGTTAGAAGCTGGTTCAAAAAAATATTCATTTATAAGTGGTCAGGTAGGTATTGAAACCGGCTCAATTCGGTTAATTGATAAATATATGAAGGGTAAAGTTAAACCGTTTAAACCTAATGATTGGCCTAAAATAATAATTGAATCGCATAAACTTATGAGTGATAACAATTGGATACCAGTAAACACTCTGATCATGGGTTTACCTGGTGAGAAAGCTGATGATGTAAAAAAAACAATTGAGTTAGTACAAAATCTATCAGAATATAAGTCCTTTATTGTTCCTCTTTATTTTGTTCCAATAGGCAATCTTCAAGGAAAAAGATTTTTTAGAACTAAAGATAATTTATCAGAGCATTGGCAATTACTTTCAATTTGTATAAGACATATGTTGAAATGGTCTTATAGAATAATAGAGGAAAATCCTCCTTCTGAAATGAGTACATGGAAGATATGGGCTATTAAAAAAATTATTAAATATATGGGTAAAAAAACCGAACCTTATCTTAAATTGATGGATGAAGGAATTAGTCCTCTTAAAAAATCAATAGACTAATATTATATAATTTTCAATTAGAATAATATTGAATATATCTTAAAATTTATAATTTTATATGTTTAAAAACCTATAAAATATAATTTTTTTTTAAAACACTAAACTTTATAATACCCATTACATTCCAAGTTCAGGGATTTTGATGGTAGTAAATATAGAGCGATTATTTTCAAAAAGAGCAAAAAATTTACATGCATCAGAAATTAGAGAGTTATTAAAAGTTACACAAGCTCCAGATATGATATCATTTGCTGGAGGCTTACCTAACCCACAAGCTTTTCCTATTAGTATTATTCATGAATGTATAGAAAAGACTTTTAAAAAAGATATAGATAAAGCACTTCAATATGGAACAACAGAAGGACTTATACAACTTAGAAATGTTCTAGCTGAACGTATGAGAAAAACTAAGAATATTAATTGTGAGCAATATGATGTTTTAATTACAAATGGATCTCAGCAGGCTTTATCACTTGTTGCATTATGTTTTCTTGATCCTGGTGATACCTATTTAACCTGCGTTCCTGCTTACCTTGGTGCACTTCAAGCTTTCTCAGCATTTGAAGCAAATTGTGAAGCAATTCCTATGAATGATGAAGGAATCGATATAGATTCATTAAGAAGAAATATTGAAAGACTTCGGCGTGTTGGTATTAATCCTAAATTTATTTACACTGTACCAACATTTCAAAATCCATCTGGTGAAACAATGTCAATTAATAGAAGAAAAGAGCTAATTGATGTAGTTTCGGAATATGATTTTTTAATTGTTGAGGATGACCCTTATAGTGAAATTTATTTTGAGAAAAAAACAATTCCACCAATAAAATCTTTTGATACAAAAGGTAGAGTTATTTATACAAGTACTTTTTCAAAAATACTAGCTCCAGGTTTTAGATTAGGTTGGGTAGTAGCATCAAAAGAAATCCTGGATAAATTAACACTGGCTAAACAAGCAACAGATTTATGTACAAATGTTTTTGCTCAATATATTGGATATGAATATATTCATGGTGGATTTTTAGATGATCAAATAAAAAAAATCAGAGCTTTGTACAAAAAGAAAAGAGACATTATGATTGAATCGATAAAGAAATATTTCCCTAAAAAAGTAAAATGGACAGTACCTGAAGGTGGTATGTTTATTTGGATCACACTTCCAAAAGGTGTTGATACAAGGCTAATGTTTCAAAAAGCACTTGCTAAAAAAGTTGCTTACGTTACAGGCGATGCGTTTTACCCTGAAGGCAAAAACTTTAATTCAATGAGATTAAACTTTTCATATTCAGATGATGAAACAATAAAAATAGGAATACGTAGATTAGCAGAGGTTATTAAAGCTGAACTAGCAGCTACATATGAAGAAGAACCATTCCTACCAGAAGGAGTTTAACAAAAATAACTATATTATTACCCTTTTTTTATTTTTTTTAAAATGTTTAGAACAACCTGAGTATTTGTTGAATGAATCAATGAAAATTCTCAAATGGAATTAATTCTAATTTTCAAATTTTGCTGCAATAGGCATCCTTCGTCCTACACCAAAAGCTTTTGGAGTAACCTTTAAACCAGGAGCAGCTTGTCTTCTTTTATACTCATTTTTATTAACAGCATTGACTATCCATTTTATTATGTTTTTATCATAATATTTTAGATTATAAATATCCTTAATTGAAAACCCTTCATCTACATAGAGTTGTAAGATATGATCAAGTATTTCGTATGGTGGTAAAGAATCAGTATCTTTTTGATTCGGTTTTAACTCAGCAGAAGGGGGTTTTTCAATGATCATTTTTGGTATAATTTCAGATTTCCTATTAATATAATTAGCCAATTTATATACCAGAGTTTTAGGTACATCAGAAATAACCGCAAGACCACCAGACATATCTCCATAAAGAGTACAATACCCAACAGCAAGTTCACTCTTATTACCAGTTGATAATACCAGATATCCATATTTATTTGATAATGCCATTAGGATATTACCACGTATTCGAGCCTGGATATTTTCTAAAGTAACATTGATTTCATCTGTCATTTCTAAAGCTTCTGAAAGAGATTTACGATAAGAATCATATATAGACGTTATTGGAATGATTTGAAAAGAGATTCCCAGATTGTTTGCTAATTTTTTTGAGTCATCTAAACTACCTTTAGAGGAATATGAGCTAGGCATCGCCAAACCAAGCACATTTTCACTTCCAATAGATGCTGAAGCTAAACAACAAACAACTGCAGAATCAATACCACCTGATAAACCGAGAACAACCTTAGAAAAACCACATTTTCTAACATAATCTCTGATACCTAAAATTAAAGCATCGTAAACACTTTCGATATGATTCTTTGGTTGATAATGAACTGGTTTCTCTGGTTTTGTTGTATTTACGGTTTGAATATGTTCTTTAAATGATGGAAAAACAGAAATCGGTTTACTTGTCCTATCAAAATATATACTTCTTCCATCAAAGATTAGTTCATCATTTCCACCTACTTGATTAACAAAAATAAATGGGATTTTGTATTTTTTTGAATGGTTTTGAAAAATTCTATAGCGTATTTCTTCTTTTCCCATATGAAAAGGAGATGCAGAGATATTAATAAGTAAAGTTGCACCTTTTTCTACCAACTTCCTGATTGGATCAAATGGGTAATATCTCTTCGGCCAAAGTGCTGGGTCATTCCAAACATCTTCACATATAGAGATTCCAAGTATTTCATCTTTAAAACGAATAACACTAGTATTAGGAGCAGGATCAAAATATCGTGCTTCATCAAAAACATCATATGTTGGAAGAAGAGATTTGTTCTGCATTTGAATTATTTTACCTTTATAAATCAAAAATGCAGTATTATATAATCCTCTTCCTGTCTTTTTTTTTGTTGATTGGGGTGCCCCAAAGATTATTCCTGTATTTGGATATTGAGTGGAAATTTTAGTTAATTTCTCTATTGCTTTTTGAGTGTTCTTAATAAACCATTTTTTTTCAAGTAAATCCCTTGGTGGATAACCAACAAGAAAAAGCTCAGGAAAAACCACAAGATCTGGGGAATCTATGCTACACTTATTAAGTGTCATTATAATTTTTTCTAAATTTCCAGTAATATCGCCTATAAATGGATTTAATTGAGCCAAGGTTATTTTCATATTTAATTATACCCTTAATTAAGATTAGGATAATCTATTTTTTGATAATTAAAAGATCATATTTTTATTGAACTAATAATTTTATTGTTTTATATCAGTTCTATTTTTTTGATAAAACTATGATTTTCCAAATATCTAATTAACCTCCTTTTCTAAAAATTTATTTATTTTTATCTAAGAATTAACCAAAATATTAAATGTAAAAAAGAGGTGTATAATATAATTGTTAAAACTAATTAAGAATGTAATTTAATCTTTAAAGTAATTAATATCTCATCGTCCAAACGAGTAACGATTATTTCCTCTAAATAATGGTTTTTTTTCTCTAAATCTAATTTTAAATGGAACAGATACAAAATCTGGAAAATCTGCTTTTTCTATATCTAGCTCATCATTACCTTGTACCCTTCTAAAATTGTCATGGTCTCGCTCTGTTAATAATGTTATTGCAGCTCCATTTGCTCCAGCACGTGCTGTTCTACCTATGCGATGGACGTATTCAGTGGATGTCTTTGGAACATCATAATTGTAAATATGTGTTATATTCTTTATATCCAAACCTCTAGCAGCTACATCAGTTGCTACAAGAACGTCAGTTTGGCCATATTTTAAGGCATTAAGAGACTTCAATCTCTTGTTTTGACTCATACCTCCATGTATTGCTGAAGCTTGAATTCCCTGGTATTTGAGATTTCTAGCAATGATATCAGCTTCATTTCTGGTTGCACAGAATACTATCGCTAGACCTGATGTATCGTTCTTAAGTAAATGTACAAGTAACGAGAATTTCTTGTTTGGCGGATAAATATCATAATAAACTTGTTGTAGTTTGTTTTTATTAACAAGGGGTTGTGTTTTTATAATTATAGGATTAATTAGGTGTTTATGCAAGGATCCGTGTATATCTTTTGATATAGTTGCACTAAACATAAGAGTTTGCCGTTTCTTAGGTACACAATTTATTATATATTCCACATCATCAAGAAAGCCCATGTCAAACATCTTATCAGTTTCGTCAAGAACAAGAAATCTGATATTTCCAAAAACTATTGTTCTTCTATTTATATGATCAATGATTCTACCAGGAGTTCCAACAATAATATCAGAAGAACGTATATTTTTTATCTGTGGTTTTATATCTACTCCTCCATAAATACTTGTTGTTTTTAAACCAAGTTTTTTTCCAAAATCCACAAAAACATCAGTAACCTGTACACAAAGCTCTCTGGTTGGGGTTAATATAAGGGCCTGAATTCCTTTTCCATGTATAATCCTATTTAGTATAGGTAAACAATATGCAAGTGTCTTTCCTGAACCAGTTTCTGCTTGACCAACAACATCTTTTTCTTTTAGAATTTCTGGTAGACATTTTTCTTGAATTAAAGTCATTTCTGTGAACCCGTGTTCATTTATTTTATCTAATAATTTTCTGTTAATATGCAGTTCTTTAAATTTCATTTTTTCACCGATTTCTAAATTTTTTTATCTAACTCTTTTTATGTGATTCTACAAAATAAAACCAATATCCAATCTTTACATAATTAAGTAATTATCAACAACAATTACAAAATAATCTAGTCTATGCAAAATCTTTATATTGTTTTTAAATTAAGTTTTTTTTAAAAAGTTAAAATTTTAAAAAAATTACAACTTTTTAACATTTTTAGCTTGTGGTCCTCGTTCTGAGTTTTCTACCTCAAATTGAACTTCGTCTCCTTCATTAAGAGATGTTTCAGTTGGGATAGCGGTTCTATGAATAAATACTTCTTTTCCATCTTCACCAGTTATGAAGCCATATCCTTTTCTTGGGTTATACCATTTTATATTACCTTTCATATATATCACTTTTTTTAGATTGTATATCTAATATTTTTAAAAGAACAAAAACAAAAGAATCCAAAAAAATCGGTTAATCGAAGATATGAAACTCTTTATTTTTATTCTTATTTCTTTAAGGCGTTAATATCTCATCCCTTATAAAGTTTTACTCTTTGTATCCTTACTGGAGTGTTGCTGGTTATTTAGACCAATTAAGTAAAGATTTGGTTGATTTTACTAACTTACTTGATTTTGCTGTAAATCTTAGAGACATTGTTAACCATAATACCGGGCATGTAAATGGTTTAGGTTTACCTTGGTACAAAAACTAGTATAAAAATAATTTAAAAGCATATCTTATATCTTTCTTTCAGCACTAATCCAATGTATGAGCAAGTTGACATTAAGGATGATGATGGTTCTGAAAAAAAACATATTAGTAAAAATGGAAATCTCTGGTTTACCTGTGATTGCCCAAACAATGAAAAATCGTTTTGTCAAGATTAAATTACCAATTATTTAATAAAATTCACTAAACGTAATTGATGTTTAAAAAAAATTATAATTGAAAAAGATTAATCATTTTTTATTATTTTTTAAAATGTTAATCTAAAGTATCCATTTTTTTAAAGTTAACCTTCAAAAAATAAAAAAATAGTAATGAAAATATACTTGATATATTATAACATTTAAAGTGGAAAAAATGCTTGAAAAAAAAATTATGTGCCCAAAATGTAAAAATGAATTTATTGTTAATGGAAAACCTAAAGAAAAAATTTATATTACATGTCCAAAATGCAATACTTATGGAACATTTACTTTTCCAATTGAAAAAAGTGATTCTAAAATAATAGATTGTTTCGCTGAGTTGGGAGATAAATGTTTTAAAAAATTACGAATTTTTAATGGAGTAATGGGTGTATTACATTGTCTTCAAGGATTTATAATGTTGATTTTAAGCAACGATTTTACACTGCCTTTAACATATTCACATCCTGAATTTAATGCTACGACTCAGACTATTTCCCCTATTTCTGTAAGTTTTTTTGATATTCGAATAGGACCATTAGTTGCATTATTTCTCTTTATCTCTGCAATAGCTCATTTTCTTTTGGCTACTGTTTTATATAATTGGTATGTTAAAAACCTTAAAAAACACATAAATCCAGCTCGATGGTATGAATATTCTTTTAGTGCATCTCTAATGATTTTTATTATCGCAATGCTTGTAACTATATACGATATAGGAACATTAATTGCTTTATTTACACTTACTGCAGTAATGAATCTTATGGGTCTTATGATGGAAATACACAATCAAACAACAAAAAAAACAAATTGGACGTCTTATACAATAGGATGTATTTCTGGATTTGTTCCATGGGTAGTAATTTTTATTCCATTAATAACCGCAGAATCTGTACCAGATTTTGTAATCGCTATTTTTATTACTATTGCTATCTTTTTTAATTTATTCGCAATAAATATGTTCCTTCAATACAAAAAAATTGGTAAATGGAAGGATTACTTATATGGAGAAAGAGGATATATAATATTAAGCCTAGTTGCTAAATCAGCACTTGCTTGGCAAGTTTTTGCAGGAACTCTTAGACCTATGTAAAAATTAAAGCGATTCTTTCTGAATAATTATATTAGGATCAACGTAAGCATTAAGTGTTATTGGAAAAACCTGTCTTGTACCAGCTATTGAAAAATCTCCTTTGATCTTAATTACAAGCCAATCAGGTAAAATCTTACCAACAATTGTAGTTAAATATTTTATATATCTTATTGTAACCTGAGTTTTTACACAAACAGTATTTTTAGGAGAAAGCTCGCAAGGAGCCATACTTTTTTCACCTAAAAGAGTGAACTTTTCCCCATCTAATCTATAAACACTACAATTTAGATTATTTGCTAAAAGTGGAATGTTACTTGGATTAAAAAATTTAAAACCTAAATTAATAAGAATTCCTTTAAGAGTTAATTTTACTTGAACAGGAATATAAAAATCTATAGTCTGATTTTCAAAGATAAACTCCTGGATATTAGGAATTTTCACTGATGTAACTGTTGATAATTCAACTTTTTGATACAAACCTGCTATTCTTGCCCCAGCAATACCTCTTATATTAACATATAATATTCTTGCATCCAATGCATTAAAGGATATAGTCCCCTTTGAAGAAAAAGTTAAAGAACTTTTAGGGGAAATCGTATCACCAAAAATAGTAATATTTCCAACATCAACATTTTCTTCTGTTTTTAAATTAAGATTTAAATTTTCAATTGTATATTCAAAATCTGTTGGATTATAAACATTAATAGATGCACTAAAGTTCAAACCATTATAGTATATATCATCAAAAAACGTTTCAACATTTAAAACAGGTATATCCAAATTATCCAATATTTTCTCTATAGATGTAAACACTACAATATTAACAGGTATTGTCTTTTGTATTATTCCAAGTATCTTTATACCAATCCTACCAGTTATTTCATTTTTTAATATTCTAAAACTTTGTTCCTCCAATGAAAATTTATCTTCAGAAATAAAAGTTTTTGTGTTTTTTGCTGAAACTAATCCTCCGTCAATTGACATTTCCCCTATTTTAATACCATCAACTGTTTTGCTAACTACCTTAAAGTTAGTAACAGATAAATCAAATGAGTTAGGATTAGTTATATCCATTTTTGTTTGTAATACAAGTTCTTCCGAATTAATTTCAATAATTTCTACAGTTACGATAGTTTTTGGAGATTCAAAAAATTGAAAATCATAAAACAAAAAAAACATAACCATTACATTAATTATAACTAAGAGTATTAATATGATTTTTAATAATTTTTTCATATAAAATTCTCCAATAATATATTAAAATATAATTTATTAGTATAAAAATATTCTTTTAATAATTTTTTATTGAAAATTAGATAAAATTTTTATACAAAAATCCTTTCCAAAATAAAGAGGTTTAATTTAACATATGATAAATTATTTAATAATTGATTTACTAATAATACTATTTCCTTTCTTGTTATCTTTCAAATGGAAATTTTCATACTATAAGTATTGGAAACCACTTTTTGCATCAATATTTATAGTAGGATTAATCTACATTTTATGGGATGCAATAGTAACTTATAGAGGTGACTGGGCATTTAATTACCAATATCTCCAAGGAATTAGTTTTTTAGGATTACCAATTGAAGAAATCATGTTTTTTATAGTAGTACCGTACTCTTGTATCTTTATTTATGAGAATCTTGTGTATTTTATAAAAGAAAAAGAAGTTCCATTCAATAAATATTTCTACATAATTATAGCAATTATTTTAGTAATCGGAGGTATAATTTTTTATCATCAGGATTACACTATACTTGCGCTTTTATCTTGTGCTTCGTTTTTTATAATAACAATATTATTTTCTCCATATATACTAAAAACTAGAAACTACTGGTTATACATAGCTATTTCAATGATACCATTTATGATATTCAATTATTTATTAACATCAATTCCAATAGTTACCTATGCTCCTAATGCGATATGGGGAGGAGATGGATTATGGAATGGACGATTTTTTACTATACCTATTGAAGATTTTTTCTATAACTTCTCAATGTTATCTTTTTATCTTTTTCTATATTTATATTTCAAAAAACGTTGGATTGGACCCAAAAAGGTTAAAACCTAATAAAATTTAATAAAAAAAAGGAATAGGTGACAAAATGCGGGGGAGTAAAGTAATAATTATTGGATCAGGATTTGGAGGTCTTTCAGCAGCTGGTTTACTTGCAAAAGATGGTCATGAAGTTATTGTTCTTGAAAAAAATGAACAAGTAGGTGGTCGGGCGTCAGTTTGGAGGAAAGATGGATTCTTGTTTGATATGGGACCATCTTGGTATCTTATGCCTGATGTTTTTGAAAAATTTTTTGCAGAATTTGGTAAAAAACCTGAAGATTATATGAAACTAAAACGTCTTAATCCATCTTACAGAGTTTATTTTGGAAAAGAAGAATATGTTGATATTTCAAAGGATTTAGAAAAAAACTTTAAAATTTTTGAAAAAATGGAAAAAGGCGCAACAGAAAAAATGAAAAAATATCTTGAAACATCAAAATATCAATATAATGTAGCAATGAAAGATTTCATCTATAAGGATTATCGTAGTTTAACAGATTTTTTAAAACCTAAACTTGTTAAGGAAGGGTTAAAACTTCATTTTTTTGATAAACTTGATAGCTATGCACAACGGTTTTTTGAAAGTGATAGAATTAGGAAAATTCTAGAGTATACAATAGTCTTTCTTGGTGGAACACCATATGACAGTCCTGCTTTGTATTCATTGATGTCCCATGTTGATTTTAATCTTGGTGTTTGGTATCCAATGGGTGGTTTAGGAGAGGTTGCTCAAGCTATGTATAAGGTTGCAAAGGAAAATGGTGTAGAATTTAAATTTAATAGTCCCGTAAAGAAAATAAATGTTAATAATGGAAAAACAACTGGTGCTGAAACAGAAACAGAGAAATACGATGCTGACATAGTTGTTGTTAATGCTGATATGCCGTGGGCTGAGGCAAATCTTCTTGATAAAAAACAAAGATCTTATAGCGAACGCTATTGGAATTCAAGGAAAATTGCACCATCTGCTTACCTTCTTTACCTAGGATTGGATAAAAAACTAGAAAATGTTGTTCACCATAATCTTTATTTTGAACCCAAATGGGAGGAACATTTCCAACAGATTTTTAAAAAACCAATGTGGCCAGATAATCCGTCTTATTATATGTCGGCTCCGAGTAAAACAGATCCTATTGTTGCACCAAAAGGTTATGAGAACATCTTTGTTTTAGTTCCTGTTGCAGCTGGTTTAGAAGATAATGAAAAAATCCGAGATAAATACTTTAAAAAAATTATAAACCATATAGAAAAAACAATAGGAGAAACAATATTTGATTCAATAAAAGTAAAACGAATATTTGCACATAATGATTTTTCAAGTCGTTATAATGCATATAAAGGTACAGCACTAGGTCTTGCTCATACACTACGCCAAACTGCAATTTTTAGACCACAACATGAAAGTAAAAAGGTTAAAAATCTATATTACACAGGACATTACAATCATCCTGGAATTGGTGTACCAATGGTTATAATATCTTCACAAATACTTATAGATATTATAAACTATAATAACAGTTAGTGTTAAATATTATCTAGTATATATAAAAATTATAATATCTCCGAGTTGGTGATTAATATTAAGGAGATAAAGAAATTAAATCATAATAAAAATGCTCATATAAATAATCCATCATACAAATATAAAGAATTTTTACAAAATTTTTCTGACACTTTTAATAATCCATTTTTTATTATAAATAATGATTTAATATCAATATTTTGGAATAAAGCTTCTGAAAAATTAATTGGAATACCTATAAAAGAAGCAACTGGAAAATCCTTATATGATATATTTCCAAATTTAAAGGGAACTAAAGAAGAAAGATTGTTTTTAAAAACAATTGAAACTCAGAAATCACAAAGTTGTATAACAGAATACAAGATAGGAAATAAAAATTCAATTTTTGAAATCAAGGCAATTCCTTTAGGTGATAATGTATCAGTGTTATTACAAAATAAAAGCGATGAAAAACAAGCAGAAAACCTTCAAAAACTTGAAACCTTAATTTTAGAACGATTAAATAGAGGAGGAGAACTTATTAACATAATCCATGAGGTTATACTTTATATTAAAACATTTAATGGATTTGATGCCGTTGGTATACGTTTAAATGAGTACGAAGATTACCCATACTATTTATCAGAAGGTTTTCCACCAAAATTTCTTGAAACTGAGAACAATTTATGTGCTAAGGATAAAGACGGTAATTTAATATTTGATAAAAAAGGCAATGTTGTTCTTGAATGTATGTGTGGTATTGTAATTAAAGGAAAAACAGACTCTTCATTACCTTTTTTTACAGAAAAAGGTAGTTTTTGGACAAATAGCACAACTGAGTTTCTTAAGAATACTACAGAAAAAGAAAGAAAAACAAAGACAAGAAATCAATGTAATATATATGGATATGAGTCAGTAGCCCTAATTCCTTTAAAATCAGATGGTAAAATTTTTGGTCTTTTGCAATTAAATGATATGAGAAAAAATATTTTTAAATATGATTTAATAAGGATTTTTGAGGGAATAGCTGCTAGTATAGGAACAGCACTTGCTCGTGAAAAGGCTATACAAGATTTAAAAATTAGTGAACAGAGGTATTCATTAGCTCAAAATATGGCTAATATTGGTAGTTGGGACTGGGATATTTTAACAAGTAAATTAATCTGGTCAGAAAACATTGAACCAATGTTTGGATTTAAAAAGGGTCAATTTAAAGGTACATATGAAGCATTTCTTGATTGTATCCATCCTCAAGATCGTGATTTTGTTATTAATTCAGTAAATGATTGTTTAGAAAATAAAAATTATTATGAAATTGAACATAGAATATTATGGCCAAATGGAACCGTTAGATGGTTATTAGAACGAGGTGACGTAATACGAGATAAAAATAATAAACCAATAAGAATGCTTGGTATGGTTCAAGATATAACAGATAAAAAAGAAATTGAAAAGGACTTAGAAGATAGAAGAGATCTACTTGAAAAGATGGTTAAAGAAAAAACAAGTGAACTTGAAAATTCAAATAAAAAATTACTAGAAGAAATAATTGAACGTAAAAGAGCCGAAGAATATTCAAATAGAACGAAACAAAATCTAAGAAATATTATTGATAGCGCTTCAGAATTGATTATATCTTTTGATATGAATAATCGAATATCTATTTGGAATAAAACAGCTGAAAATGTTACAGGCTACAAGGAAATTGAAGTTTTGAATAGGAGTATTAAAAAACTTGATGTTTTTGCAAATAAAGACGAAATTTTAGAGCAAATAAAAAATATATGCAAACAAAAAAAATCAAAATTTACAGATATAATTTTAAAAACAAAAGATAATGAAAAAATAGTAATACGGGTATATGGAACAGAGATAAAAAGTCTTAACAAGGAATGCGTTGGTACTCTATTAATTGGAAATGATATTACTAAAGAAATTGAGCTTCATAAAAAATTACTTGAAGGAAACAGTTATTTAATAAAGGATAAAAATAACAAATCTGCAATTGATTTAATAATCGATTTAGTAATGGAGCATCATAAAGGATTAATAGTTGCTCGTGGAAATCCTGCTTACATTAAAAGATTAATACCAGAAATAAAAAATCTTAAAATTGTATTACTTACAAGAGAAACGCAGAAAGGCTATACTGTTATTTCTGATTTGATAAATTTAGAAAAAAATATAAAAGATTTTGGTAAAAAAAATAAAAATACTATTATTTTATTAGATGGGGTTCATTATTTAATTACACGTTTTTCATTTGAAAAATTTATAGAAACACTATATAATATAACAGACGTAGTAACTAAAAATAAATCGATTTTTTTTATACGTATTGACCCATCTACAGTTGATAGCAATCAAATGGCGGTATTCGAAAACGAATTACTAATACTTCCAAGCCAAACAACCGAGGATTTAGTAATAGAGGATG
>Ga0209635_10000139_pt1 | contig 43652 bp, 44 predicted proteins | sample DeeMarSWOR230_32_FD_187463 | JGI IMG/M metagenome (GOLD analysis project Ga0209635, IMG submission 187463) | Marine sediment microbial communities from White Oak River estuary, North Carolina - WOR-2-30_32 (SPAdes) (version 2) | ecosystem: Environmental > Aquatic > Marine > Intertidal zone >...
ACATACATATGTGTAGCTGCCTGACGGTACAACGCACTGGTAGAAGGGCTTGCCTATTTCAATTTCTACCAGGTCATCATATTGCGGTTCAACATAGACTAAACCCTTATCTATTGTGTTGAAAGCGACAATGGCGTGTCCCCTCCCACCGGGAAACCGGATGGAGACATAGGCGCAGCGAAGGCCTTTTTCCTCAGCCCGGTTGCACAAATCGGTAGAAAACTCGGTGCATTCATATTCGCCCTCGATGTATTCCGCTTTATCCGTGTCATCGTCTGCTATAAACCGGAGCACCTCGGTATAAGTGGGGTCTTTAATGGTATAGCCATGGCCGGCCATCAGCCCTTCGTAGTTGATCTGTAATTCAGTGAGCGCGCTTTCCTTCTCATTCAGTTCCGCCTGCGCTATGTCGAGGCTATCTAACGCCGAGGCCAGCTCGGTTTCTGCTGAACTTAAATCGTTTTTCGTTGCTTGCAGTTCTGTCCCGATGCTGGCCAATTCAATCATGGCTGATTCCAGTTCTGTCTTGGTGGCAGCCAGCTCTCCTTCGGTCGCTTTTAATTCTGTTTTGGTCGAATCAAGCTGTGTTTGCGCAGAATTGAGCTCTGCCCTGCTCATATGCAGTTGAGTGCTGGCATTAAAGTAGAGCAGATACAGGGAAAGAGATGCCCCAACCAGAAGGACAATAAGTATCCATCTTTTCATAATACTGCCTCCTTGAACTCCAATGGCGATGCATAGACGCATCGGAAGAGCCAGCGTCTTCAGTGGTCCGAAGAACTGACTTGGTCAATGAGGTTCATTATATGTGAGCCACGCTCGATGGAATCATCCCAGTGGAAGTCCAGTTCCGGGATGCGCCGCAGCCGGAGCTTGCGAGCCATTTCTTTGCGGAGAAAGTTTGCCGCGCCGGCAAGGGCGTCGAGGGCGTCCTGTTTTTGCTGCTGATTGCTGATGAAGCTGATAAAAACCTTGGCGTGTCTGAGGTCGGAGGAGGTGACAACTTCGGTTACCGCGATGAATTTGCTGAGCCTGGGGTCTTTGATTTCGCGCTGCAGGAGTTCGCTGATTTCCTGGCGGATGAGCTGGTTTACACGTTCAATCCGATGAGACACGATATGGTCTCCTGGTGTTTATACTTGCCGGCCTAGCCTGCCTTGTCGATCCGGTAGAATTCCAGCAGATCGCCAACCTGAAAATCGCCGAAGTCCTTAAGGCCAATGCCGCATTCATAGCCGGCGGCTACTTCACGAACATCATCCTTGAATCGTCGTAGACTGCTGACGGCGGTGTCGCTGATAACCTCCTCACCCCGGCGCACTCTAGCCGAAGAGTTGCGGCTGACCTTGCCATCTAAAACGTAGACACCGGCCACCTGTGCCCCTTTGGTCGAGGAAAAGACGGCGCGGATTTCGGCATGTCCCTCAATGACCTCAACCAATTCGGGCTCCAGCAGGCCCTTGAGTGCCTTTTCCACATCATCAACAACGTTGTAAATCACGTCATAGTGGCGGATATCAACCCCCTCCGTGCTTGCCAGCCGGCGAGCGCCTTCGTCAGCGCTGACGCCAAAGCCGATGATGAGCCCGTTGGAGGCGGCGGCCAGCATCACGTCACTCTCAGATATGTTGCCGGTGCCGCTGTGCAGTATTCTTACCTGGACTTCGTCGCTGCTCAGATGTTCCAGAGAGCTTCTTATAGGTTCGATACTGCCCTGAACGTCTGCTTTCAGGATGATATTGAGTCCCTTGACCTGGCCGCTGCTGATTTTATCGTACAGGTTGTGCAGGCTTACCGATCGGGCAGAAACCGAGCCTCTTTCCTCTTCTTCCCGGCGGTGCTTTTCCACCAGTGCCTGCGCTTGCTGTTCGCTGTTTACTGCGGTCAGGATATCTCCGGCCTGCGGTACGCTGTTCAGGCCCAGGATTTCTACCGGCGTGGCCGGCCCGGCTCTCTTCACCTGTTTGCCCAGATCGTTCAGCATGGCCCTGACCCTGCCCATTGTGCCACCGGCGACCACAGTATCGCCGGGCTTCAGCGTGCCGCTGTTCACCAGTACGGTGGCCAACGGACCGCGATTTCTGTCCATCTCAGCTTCAATAACCACTCCGGAAGCCTGTTCCGACGGATTCGCCTTAAGTTCTTCTACCTCGGCCACAACCAGCAGATTTTCCAGAAGTTCCTGGATGCCTATTTTCTCCTTCGCCGAGATAGCCACGCAAACGGTGTCTCCCCCCCATTCCTCAATCACCAGTCCGGCTTCTGCCAGTTGCTGCTTCACCCGGTCCTGGTTCGCTTCCGGCTTGTCGATTTTATTGATGGCGACGACGATAGGTACCTCTGCGGCACGGGCGTGGTTGATTGCTTCCAGCGTCTGCGGCATCACCCCATCATCTGCCGCCACCACCAGGATGATAATGTCGGTTATCTGGGCACCATGGGCGCGCATGGCGGTGAACGCTTCATGTCCCGGAGTGTCCAGGAAGGTGATTTTATGCTCATCTATCGTTACCTGGTAGGCACCGATGTGCTGAGTAATGGCTCCGGCTTCGGTGTCCATGACATTGGTCTGGCGGATGGCATCAAGCAGCCTTGTCTTTCCGTGGTCAACATGGCCCATAACCGTCACCACGGGAGGGCGTGGCTGCAGATTTCCTGCCCCTTCAACCTGTAGCTTGCGGCGCTTTCTTATCTCACTGATGACGCTGGCGGCCCCTCCTGCCGTCCGCGGCTTGAGGTGCGCTTCATAGCCTAGGCCAGTGGCTATCTCTGAGGCAATATCGTAGTCAATAATCTGGTTGATATTGGCCATGATGCCCTTTCGCATGAGCTGTTTGATAATATCAACCGCGCTGATCTGGAGGAGGTCAGCCAGTTGCCTGACGCTCAGCGAATGGGGAAGCTCTATCTGCCCCTGCGCGGCGGTTTCTGGTTGCTGGGTTGTTTCTTCAGCTTGCGCCTTGGCCGTTTTATCCGGTTTTTTTACCTGGGCCACTGGCTGCTCCTCTCAGGTGTTCTTCAGCATATTGCATTAGCTGCTGGCGGCTTTCCTGGTTAAAGCTGGTGCGTAGCGCGTAGTCCAATCGATTGCCTTTGAGCCCCGCCTCCCAGCATTCCAGGATCGGGCAGAGGTAGGTGCCGCGTCCTGCTTTTTTACCGGTAATATCTACCTCTAAATTGCCACCCGGCGTATTTACGATTCGGATCAGTTCACGCTTTGCCTTTATTTGCCGACAGCCAAGGCAGGTTCGCTGCGGTACATGTCTGGTGCGATGAGAACTGGAACTAGTACTCTTCATCTTCATCCAAAAAATCTGTGTCTCGCCGTTTTCTCTTTATCCTGATGCCGTCTTCGGCACCTTCTTTGGCGGAAATCCCTTTCCTTTTCTTCTTCTTGGCCTTTTCTCCCGGTTTATCCGGCTTTGGCCCCAGGATATCCTCGGCAAATCTGAGTTCGGCTTTATCCTCGATTGCCTGAGGTTCAAAGAATACCGGAGGCTCGGCGAATACTTCTTCCGCCGATGGCGCTGGCTCAGCCTGTTCCACGGCTGCCTCCGCAACCGGTTCCGCAGAAACTGGAGCTGGTTCCAGCAGCTCCGGCATTTCCGCCACCGGTGCCTCCTCGGTTACGGCTTCTTCCTTTTCCTCAACCGCAGGCGCAGGCTTGGCGGCGGCTTTTTCCGTCTCCGCAATAGAGGTGCTCTTGATGTCAATTCGCCAGCCGGTCAGCTTGGCCGCCAGCCTGGCATTCTGGCCTTCCTTACCGATGGCCAGAGAGAGCTGCTTATCTGGAACCACCACCGTGGCGATTTTTTCCTCTTCATTCAGTTCCACGCTGACAATCTGGGCCGGGCTCAGGGCGTTGGTGATGAATGTGTTGACATCGGGACTCCACTGAATAACATCTATCTTCTCGCCGTTAAGTTCGTTTACGATGTTCTGGATTCTGATGCCGCGCAGGCCAACACAGCAGCCCACCGGGTCGATTCCCTCCTGGCGTGCGGCCACGGCTACCTTGCTCCGATATCCAGCCTCACGAGCGATGGATTTTATCTCCACAGAGCCGTTGTAGACCTCTGGCACTTCCAGTTCCAGGAGGCGGCGCAGCAGGTCGGGATGAGAACGTGAAACCACCACCCGCGGTCCCTTGGTTGTCTTGAGGACCTGAATGATGCAGACTTTCAGGCGCTGGCCAACCCGATACCTCTCCGTGCGCACCTGTTCCGAGGCAGGCAGTATTGCCTCGGTTCTCCCTAGGTCAACGTGAATCTGACCGGGCTCAATGCGCTGTATCAGTCCGGTAATGACTTCATCTTCTCTTTCGGCGTATTCTTCCAGAATGGCACTGTGCTCCGCCTCGTGCAGTCGCTGGAGGATAACCTGCTTTGCCGTCTGGGCAGCGATGCGTCCCGCATTGTACGGTGTCGACTCTACCATAAGGATATCGCCTAACTGGGCATCTGATTTGTACCGTCGCGCCTCTTCTAGCGACGCCTCAATTCGTGTGTCCGCCGGCCGCTCCACCACTGTTTTCTCCGCCCACACTTCGACTCGACCGCTATTGGGGTTTATTTTAACCGAGATGTTCTGGTTCGGGGCAAAGCTGTCTTTGCGGTAGGCAGAGACCAGCGCTGACTCCACTGCGGAGAGGACTATCTCCTTGGGCAGGTTCTTTTCCGCCGCAAGCTGAGTTATGGCCAGTACGAAATCACTTTTCATCTCTGACTCAACTCTCCACCATTGCCAATAATTAAAAAAGTGGGGATGGAACCCACTTGATAAAGGCAAACTATTCTTTCCAATAGAGTTTACCACTGTTTAGTTGAAAAAACAAGACCTTGCGCTACATCAGGGGTACTTCCTTTCCCCGAATATCCGGGTGCCTATCCTGACTATATTGGCGCCTTCCTCCGGCGCAATCTTATAAGAGTTGGTCATTCCCATTGACAGGTATCGCATATCAACGTTGGGCAGACTCAGTTCTTTCACGCGCTCGAATAGCTTCTTCATGGCCACGAAGTAGGGCCGGGAATCTTCCGGGTTTTCCGAGAGTGGCCCCATGGTCATCAGCCCCATTATTTTGATGTTGGGCAGTGCCGAGATATCCTTTAGCAGTTGCTCCGTATTTTCCGGGAGTACGCCTGATTTCTGCGGTTCCTTACCTATATTCACCTCGATCAGCACCGGCATAACCTTGCCTATTTCCTGACACCGTTTGTCAATTTCCCTGGCGATTTCATAGGAATCAACGGTTTCAATCATATCGAAAATCCTGACCGCTTTTTTCACCTTGTTGCGCTGCAGATGGCCGATAAAGTGCCATTTTGCCCGGCTGCCGACGACTTCGTATGCCCTTTCCGCCTCCTGCACGTAGTTCTGGCCAACGATATGTACGCCGGCGTTAACTGCCTCCAGAATTTCTTCCGGGGTCCTGGTCTTAGCCGCGGCCACCAGCTGCACGCAATCCGGCAATTCCTCCAGTACTTTCTGTACATTCTGTTTTATTGACATAACTTTATTTCCCGCGTATCCTCGCAAGGGACTGTCGGCGAGACTACTGGGTCTGGTTCTCGCTACCACTGGTCTCGTTCCCGCTTCCAGCAATCCCCTCCTTTAACGCGTTATGATACCCTTCATAGTATTGATTTAATCCTTCACTGTATCCCTTGTAAGTTTCGGCCAATTGTCTATTGTATTCTTCAACAACCCTCTCCCGGTACTCCTGTTGCCGTTCCTGGTATTCTTTCATTGCCTGGTTGTATTCCTTGTAGATTCTCAATTGCTCTTCATAGGCACGCTGCTGGCTTCCCCCGCCCAAGTACTCGCAGGCGGCGAGAGGCATAACCGTTAACAGCACGGCGATTGATATTACTACCTTCCACAGTCTCATCTCGATCTCCTTTTACCCCTCCTTCGCTCCTATTGTTATTTTACATCACAGGGTCAGCGACCTCAATGGAAATCTGCCTCAGGTCTGATTCAATTTGAAATAGCCAAAAACGGGCCGCATAATGCGTGGGTTATCTTGAGCGTGCAGGTTCAAAATGCTATAGTATTACTTAACAGTTGCTACTTTTCCCAAGAGGCACTGCGTCCGTATCGCAATTCGGGGAAGTGCCGGAATTGGCAGACGGGCCAGACTTAGGATCTGGTGTCGCGAGACGTGGGGGTTCGAGTCCCCCCTTCCCCACGCCCATTATGATGAAACAGGTTATGAACTTAAAGCAGATGCTGGAAGCGGCGGCCAGGAGGTGCGCCAGCAAGACCGCTATTGTCTGCGGCGAGCGCCGCGTTTCCTATGTGGAACTGGACGAGGCTGCCAACAGGTTAGCTAATGCCTTCATTTCTCTGGGAGTGGAGAAAGGCGACCGCATTGCGATGCTGATGGTCAACAGTCCCGAATTCGTAAACACCTATTTTGGCATCATAAAGGCGGGCGGCGTCCCGGTGCCGCTGGATGTCCGTTACAAAGTTGATGAGCTGGCCCTTGTTGTCGGTAGCTGCCAGCCGAAAGTACTGGTGGCGGAAAGCGACCTGCTGGAACCTGTGGTGTCAGCCCTTTCCCGGATTGAACATATTAAGCATGTAATCGACCTTGATGGTAAATTGGAGGGCAAATTCCCCAGCTATGGGGAAATAATGGCCAGCAGTTCCGCAGAAAACGTCAACGTTGATTTGAGGCCAGACGATATCGGGGTCATTTCCTACACCAGTGGGCCGACAAATCAGCCCCGGGGAGCGGTGCTTGACCACCGGAGTCTGGTTTTCGAGGCGACTGTTTCCGGAGATGGATTTCAGCAGACAGAGCGAGACAAGATGATGCTGTTTGCCCTCCCCATGTACCATATGTTTGGACTGGCTTCGGCAATGCTGGCCTCCATACATAAAGGGAGCACACTGGTTATTGTGCCGGGGACGGGCAGGTCAATAACCAGCTTTCTGGAAACCATCGAGCGCGAACAGGGGACCATGTATCTTGGGGTGCCCTATATCTATGCACTGGCTATAAATGTTGCCGAACGCGAGGGTTTACGCTATGACACCAGTTCGGTCAGGTTATGGGGCAGTGGCGGCGCCACGCTGACCACTGACATCATAGAGAAGTTCAAACACTACTACGGTGCCGATATTTTCGATGTCTGGGGACTTACCGAGTCAGTGTCTCATATCACCCATCATGCTCCGGGCGACCCGAGGAAGATTGGCTCGGCGGGGAAAGCGCTGCCGGGCTGGGAAATAAGAGCCGCCGATGATGGTGGCAGGATATTGCCTCCCAATCAGAACGGTGAGATAGTGGTCCGCGGACTATTCATGAAAGGGTACTACCATAATTCCCGGGATACGGCCGAGGTAATAAAAAACGGATGGCTGCAGACCGGAGACTTGGGCTATGTAGATGAAGATGGCTATCTCTATCTCACCGGCATGAAGAAGGATATGATTATCCTGAAGGGCCAGAATGTCTGGCCGGGTGACATTGAAGAGGTGTTATGCTGCTATTCCAAGGTGGCTGAAGCTGCGGTTGTCGGCATTCCGGACAGATTGCGCGGCGAGATTGTGGCGGCGATTGTTAAGCTGAAAAGCGGACTTGATGCCACCGAGCAGGAAATCAGGAATTTCTGCCAGAGCCGTATGGCAGATTACAAGCTGCCGAAGAAGGTCTTTTTCACCAAATCGCTGCGGAAAAGGGCGGCGGATAATCCAGGCAAGAGAAAACTGGAAGACTATTTACCCGGGGTATCTTCTCCATAACCCTCGATGAAAGGGAAGAGTATCCTGACTGTTCCGGTGTACCCCCGTGTCATGACCGTATCATTACCAGCATCATCTTGAAACTCTTTACTGCTTTCAGGGCGTGTGGTTTATTGGCGGGCATGATAATCGTTTCCCCTTCTTTCAAAAGGTAGCTTTTGCCGGAAATGGTGATTTCGGCCTCGCCATCGAGCAGGTGGACCAGCGCATCGAAAGGCGTGGTGTGCTCGCTCAATCCCTGCCCCTTGGCGAAGGCGAACAGGGTCAAAGTGCCCGTTTTCTGGTCAACAATGGTGCGGCTGACCACCGAGCCCTCTTGGTACTCGACGAGTTCAGCCAGCTTCAAAATACGCTCGGCGAGTCTTTCGGTATCCGGCATCTTTTCCATTATATATCTCTCCTAACTGATGCTGCTTTAGCTTGACCTTTCGGCAGCACCTGTTTGAGCCAGCCAGCGATATCCTCGGCAACATCCTGCCAGCCCGGTTCCAGGATAATTTTGTGCGCGTGGTTGGCATACTCACGGTAGGTGGCTACCTGCGGATATCGGCGCGCGATTTTCCGCACTATGGAAGTCGGTATGATACAGTCCTGGGCGCTGCCAATCACCAGGACTGGGCAGGTAATCCTGCGGGCGTCAACCTCGGAAGCTCGGTTGCGATCGAGGAACCAGAGGCCGATTTCAAACGCGGCCCGGCCGGACTCAAATACCAGCTTTTCGTACGTTTCTTTTTGTTCCTCAGCGGGCAGCAAATTCATTGTTGAGCAAATGGCTTCACCGTAAGTCTGCCGGCAGGGTTTGCGCCAGAAGCCCCACCTTGTCAGGCAGTTCCAGAACCCCCTGATTGATGACGGTCTCAGCGCCAGAATGCCTCTCGGTGGCGCCGGCGTCAGCAGGACCAGGGCCCTGGCCAGCCCCCGGCTGCCCAGGATTTGAGCCAGCAGCCCACCCATTGAATGCCCCATGATAACGGGCTGATGGCCGAGTTTCCTGAGCTCGCTCTCCAGGTCGGAGGCGTAATCCAACAAGCCAGTGGTACCGAGGTCGGGGTGGGGTGGTTCCCTGGGGTCGACGTCGTGAAAGCGCAATGTGGGAGCCAGACAGCGGTAGCCCCGGCCTTCAAAGAATCGGCGGTAATTATCCCATTGCCAGCCGCCGCTCCACATCCCGTGAATCATGAAGATAGTATCGCTCATGGCATTTGCGCAGTTGTTTTATTATAATTGTCCTGCGCGTTATAATACAAGGCGGACTGGCGGACACTTTGCCTTGTATTAAGTTAAAAAGAAAGGAGGAACTATGTCAGTACAGGTATACCAGGGATGGGAATTTCCCGCGGTAAAGGTGGATCCGCCGCGGGAGCGATATCTGAAACTAATTGCCTGCCCGGAGACGACTGGCTATCAAACGGCGACCGTGCTTTTCTCTCACATACCGGCGGGAAGCGGCACCGGGAAACATACCCATCCGGACAGTGACGAGATTATGTACTTTGTCGGGCGCGGTGAGTGCCTGATGGATGGCAAGGCGGTCAAGCTGGAAACAGATTCGGTCATCATTGCCCCCAAAGGCGTGGAGCACGAGTGCCGGAATACCAGCGAGACCGAAACGCTTAAAATTTTCTGCGTATATATCCCGCCGCTAAAGCTTAGCGAACTGCTGACCGGGCTGGCGCAGCAAACGAAGAAATATCTGAGCAGCAAATAAATATTAAAAGTCCTGCTGTTAAATGGTCTGGTTGGTGAAATCGGCTTATCCTTGCTGAAGCTTTGCGCATTTCTATCGGCTGTCCCGTAAGTTTGCGGCTTGACGGCTGGAATTTAAGCGCATTACAATCAGGTGGTCTATTTCAAAATAGCGTCAAGGAGGTAATATGGCGAGCGAAGTGCGAGTTGGCCGGGAGCCTTTACAGGAGTTTGCCCGGGAAGTCTTTATCAAGCTGGGCATGCCGCCCGAAGGTGCTGAAGCCGAGGCAGCGGAGATGATATGGGCCAACCTCAGGGGAGTTGACTCCCACGGCGTGCTGCTCATTCCGCTCTATATGGAGTGGGTGGCGAAGGGAGTCATGAATCCCCGGCCAAACATTCAGGTTCTCAAGGAGACCCCGGCCACCCTGTACGTGGAGGCGGACCGCGCCTTCGGCCCGGTGGTCACCGTGTTCACCGTGAAACGGGCGCTGGAAAAGGCGAAGCAGGTGGGGGTGTGCTGGGCGGCCATCCGCAATACGACGCATCAGGGGGCCATGGGCTACTACACCTTGATGGCGGCGGAGCAGGATATGGCGGGGATAATCTGGGTGTGTAACCCGCCCAATATGGCGCCCTTCGGCGCCAGGGCTGCCGGGATACATAACAGCCCCATAGCCATAACGGTGCCGGCGAAGCGGCACCAGCCCTTGATTCTGGATATGGCCACCAGCATGGCTGCGGCCGGTAAAATCACCCTAGCCTTGGATAAAGGTATACCGATTCCTCAGGGCTGGGCGCTGGACAACGATGGCAATCCCACCACCGACCCCAAACTGGCGGGTATTTTGCTGCCTTTTGGCAGTGCCAAAGGCTCCGGCCTGTCCATGATGTTTGAATGTCTCTCCAGCGTGATGATGGGCAACCCGATGCTGGGGCCGGTCCTGCACGGCCGCGAGCCCGGCCCGCCTCTCAAGGAGGCAAAGGAGGTGGAGCTAATAGGCGACCGCCCCGCGCACAGTCGCATAAGACATATTCAGAACAGCGTTTTCATCGCCGTTGACATCGGACAGTTCACTGATGTGGAGAAGTATAAAGAGGATATAGATGAGATGATAGACGGCATTAAGGCGTTGCCCAGGGCGGACGGGTTCAATGAGATATTCGTGCCTGGGGAGCCCGAGTACCGTACGTATCAGGAGCGTTCCCGGAACGGCATTCCGCTGCCGGTGCGCACCGTCGAGAACCTGCGTGGCGTTGCCGAACGGCTCAGCATCAAGCTGCCGCCGGCTCTTGAAGCAGCCTGACCATCCGCAGCGTCCTGATTATGTATATTTGTGTATCTGTTAACTTCTCTGCTACAATAAGCGGTGGCAACCAGGAAGGGCGATATGGAGTTAAAAGAGAAGGCAATCGTGCTTAATGAAAAGGATAACGTGGCCACGGCCCTGGCCGACCTTGAGGCGGGCAGCACCGTTGAGCTTGATGCTGACGGTAAGCTGTTGACAGTGAAAGTGACTGAGCGGATACCCTTTGGCCACAAGTTCAGTCTGACGCATATAGAGCAGGGTGGGCCGGTCATCAAGTACGGTGAGGTCATTGGCAGGGCTACTACGGCTATCAACGCAGGCGACTACGTACACGTGCATAATGTAGTGAGCACCCGGGGCAGCACGGGTGCTGAGGGAGGTGCTGAATGAGCTTTCTCGGTTATCCCCGTCCGGACGGTTCCGTCGGCGTGCGCAATTACATCGGCGTCATCTCAACTGTGAGCTGTGCCAATGACGTGGCGCACTGGATTGCCCAACAGATAAAGGGCACAGCACCTTTCCTTCACCAGGCAGGCTGCGGGCAATTGCGGTCTGACCTCGAAATCGTCACGCGTACGCTCGCTTCTGTAGGCCAGAACCCGAATCTGGCCGGCGTTCTGCTGGTGAGTCTGGGCTGCGAGGGCACCGATGTTGACCGGATAGAGCAGGAGATTGCCGCCACCGGCAGGCCGGTTAAGAAGGTGGTCATTCAGAAAGCCGGAGCAACGGTGGCTTTAAATGAAGGTCTCCTCATTGCGCAGGCGCTGGTAAGTGAGGCTTCACAGATAAGACCGCAGGAATTCGATGATTCCCAGCTCGTGGTCGGGGTGAAGTGCGGGGGCTCGGACACTACCTCCGGGCTGGCTTCGAACCCGGCCGTCGGCGCCGTCTGCGATATTGTGCTTGACAACGGGGGAACATGCATCTTCGGCGAGACCACGGAGTTTCTGGGTGCCGAGCATATCCTGGCCCGGCGTGCCGTCAGCAAAAGCGTAGCCGATAAAATACTGAAGATTGTCGATGCCATGGAAAAACGGGCGATTGCGTGTGGAGGTGACATGCGTGGCGGTAATCCGAGTGCCGGCAATATCGCCGGCGGACTGACCACGATTGAGGAGAAATCGCTGGGGGCGATTGTCAAAGGCGGTACCAGGCCAATTCAAAATGTATATGAATATGGCGAGCGCATCCAGGGCAAGGGCCTGTTCATCGTCGATTCTCCGGGGCGTGAACCGGAGTTTCTCACCGCGCTGGCAGCGGCCGGTGCTCAGGTCGCCCTCTTTTCAACGGGTCTGGGCGTGCCGCAGGGCTTCCCGTTTATGCCGGTAATCAAGGTGACGGGGAACCCGGTCACCTTCCAGCGTCTTCCCGACCATATCGATATGCTGGTGGAGATGACGGCGGGGAAAGGCTCGGGGCTGAAAGCCAGCGGCGAAAGGATATATCAGGAAGTGCTGGCGGTGGCTTCCGGCAAGCAGACCAAGGCGGAGATTCTGGGCTACGGCAACTTCCCCGGCCTTTACACGTTTGGCCCGATTATCTAAATGTTGAGCTGGGCACAAATTATCCTATTTTTATGGATAAACCGCGCTGTGTTATAATGGGGAGGAATGAACCAGAAAAGGCACCTTGAGGAGGTGCGCTGGCATGGGAGAGGCGGGCAGGGGGCTGTCCTTGGCGCGAGCATGCTGGGCAGTGCGGCTGCCCTTTACGAAGGTAAATACGCCGTTTCCTTCCCTAGTTTCGGTGCGGAACGTCGTGGTGCGCCGGTTCAGGCATTCACCCGCATCAGCGACCATGCCATACGGACGCGAAGTCAGATATATCACCCGACGACCATCATCGTGCTTGATGATAGCCTGCTCAGCGTGGTTAACATAACGGACGGCGCTCAAGATGGCGCCAGCATACTGATTAACACGCGTAAATCCGCAGAACAATTGCCAAAAATGCCGGCTTCTCTCAATATTACCACCGTGGACGCAACGGCAATCGCTAGGGAATTTATCGGTGTGGCCATTGTCAATACCGCCATGCTCGGCGCACTGGTTGGCGCTACTGGCATCGTGGGCCTGGATTCCATAGAGAAAGCCATCGCTGGCACGCTTCCGGAGAAAATCGTCGAGCGCAACATTGCAGCGGCCCAGGCGGCATACCGAAAGATCAGAGGAGAATGAAGAAAGAGAAGTCAATTCCGGGGCCGGTATCCAAGGCTGGTACCATACCCACCAGGATGGGGACCTGGAGCACGGCCAAGCCTGTTTTGAAGGGGAAATGTACCTTCTGTCTCTTCTGCTGGGTTTTCTGCCCGGAGGGCGCTATCAGCCAGGACGAGGCAAACCGGAAGGTAACTTTCAACTTTGAGGACTGCAAGGGCTGCGGCATCTGTGTCCGGGAATGTCCGACCAAAGCGATAGAGATGGTAGAGGTGGAAGGGGGCAGGTAATGGCGACCGAAATGTCAACTAGGAAATTCATAACGGCCAACGAGGCGGTGGCCCAGGCGGCCAAGCTGGCGCGCGTGGATGTGGTTGCCGCCTACCCTATCACCCCGCAGACCAGCATCGTGGAGAAAATCGCCAAATACATTGCCGATGGCGAGATGGATGCCGATTACCTCAAGGTGGAGTCAGAGCACTCGGCGCTGACCGCCTGTATGGGGGTGCGGATGGCCGGGGCGCGTGCCTTCACCTCGACATCGTCCCAGGGATTGGAATACATGCATGAGATGCTGGCCTATGCCGCTGGCGGGCGCTATCCGCTGGTTTTGGTCAATGTCTGCCGCTCGGTGGCGCTGCCCTGGAGCATATGGGGAGACCAGCAGGACGCCATCCAGCAGCGGGATACGGGCTGGATTCAGATTTTCACCGAGACCGGGCAGGAAGCGCTGGATATGGTGCTCCAAGCTTACCGCATCGCCGAGGACCACCGCGTGTTGCTGCCGGTGATGGTCTGCCTCGATTCGTTTATTCAGTCCCATACCGAAGAGCTGGTCGAGATTCCCGACCAGGCAACAGTGGACTCTTTTCTGCCCCGGTATGACCCGGTGGTTACCCTGGACGTGGACAATCCCTACTCCATATCCGTCGGCGGCTTTGGCAAACACTACGCGCACTGGCGCGAGGAGCAGCAGGAAGCGGCGGAAAAGGCAGCGGGGGTTATCGTGGAGGTGGGCGATGAATTTGGCCGTATCTTTGGCCGCCATTACAGGGGCCTGATTGAGGAATACCGCTGCGACGGCGCAGAAGCAGTCCTGTTCGCTATGGGCGCAGTTACTGGAACCGCCCGCGATGTGGTTGATGAGATGCGTGACGAGGGTAAGGCGGTTGGTCTGGTCAAGGTAAGGGCCTTCCGACCCTTCCCGGTTGAACTGCTGCGGAAGGTTGCCTCACAGGTAAAGGCAGCAGCAGTGCTGGATAGAGATTGTTCCTGGGGCTATGAAGGGGCGCTGGCCACCGACCTGAAAGCGGCCCTCTACGGCCTGTCTAGTCCACCGGCGATACTTAATTTCATTGGCGGACTGGCCGGGGCTGACGTGCCGCCGGAAAGAATGAAATACATGCTGGAGAAGGCTCTCGCTGCGGAAAGGGGAACCACGCCGCATCTGGAGTTTATTGACCGATGAAACTTAAGGATATAGAAAAGGAAGAGTTTTACCGGGCTTCTTACGGTTGCGCTGGCTGCGCCGCTGTCCTGGCAGTGCGCCTGACGATAAAAGTGCTAGGCAAGAACAGCGTTTATGTGGTGCCGGCGAACTGCATCAGCACCGTCTCCTGCTACTACCCGCAGGCGCCGTTCTTCGTGCCCTTCACGGTGATGGCCTTCGCCGCTACTGCGTCCGCCTGCTCCGGCATCAGCGCCGGCTTCAAGAGGCGGGGTCGGGAGGACATACATGTTGTCGGCTTCTCCGGGGATGGCGGCACCGCGGACATCGGCATTCAGGCGTTATCAGGGGCCATTGACTGCGGCAACAAGTTCATCTACATCTGTTACGATAACGAAGCCTATATGAACACCGGCATCCAGAGGAGCGGCCTGACTCCCTACGGAGCTACCACCACCACCACACCGAGCCCGTGCTTTGAAAACAGGCCCAAGAAGGACATGCTGCGCATCGTGGCGGCGCATGATATTCCCTATGCCGCCACCGCCTGTAGTTCCTATCCGCTGGACTATATGGAGAAGGTCAAGAAGGCGAGCCAGGTAAACGGTCCCACCTACATCCATATCCTGACGCCATGTCCCACGGGGTGGGGTTTTCCTCCGGACGAGACGATCGAAATCGGGCGTATGGCGGTGGAGAGCGGCGTGTGGAAACTTACGGAGTTCGAGAACGGGGAGTTCCGCACCACGTACACGCCGAAGCGCAGCCGACCGGTCTCGGAGTACCTGGCTGCCCAGGCCAGATTCCGGCACCTCAGCCCGGAGCAGGTCGCTGCCATCCAGAAAGAGATAGACGCCGCCCGCGATTGAGGCTGACCTATCCTGACAGTGAAGGAGCAACCAGTATGGAAGCTATGGAAGCCATTTTGTCCCGAAGGAGCATTCGCCGTTACAGCGGCGAGTCGGTGTCGGAAGAGCTGATTAAAGAGTTGCTGCAAGCGGCGATGAGCGCGCCATCGGCCAGCAACGAGCAGCCGTGGCAGTTCGTCATTATCGATGACCGTCGCATTCTGGATGAGATTCCCAGGTTCCACCCCTATGCTCATATGCTGAAGGAGGCCTCCTGGGCCATCGCCGTCTGTGGTGATTTGAATCTGGAGATGATGAGTGGCTATTGGATTCAGGACTGCTCCGCTGCCACACAGAACATTTTGCTCGCCGCCCATGCCAGAGGGCTGGGGGCGGTTTGGCTGGGCGTTTACCCCAATGGGGAACGCGTAAAGACAGTGCAGAAACTGCTCGGGCTTCCCGAGAACGTTATGCCTCTGTGCTTTATATCAATCGGTTATCCGGCGGAGAAAAAGCCTCCGTCCAACCGCTATAATGAATCAAGGGTGCATCACAACCACTGGTAGCGCTTGATTTGCCGCCTGGACTATAAGACCAGATTCACCGGGTCTTCAATGTAGCCTTTCATAGTCTGGAGGAACTGCGCGCCCAGTGCCCCATCGAGGATGCGGTGGTCAATGGACAAGGTCAGGTTCATCATCGGCCTTATGACCATCTCGCCATTCCGCACCACGACTTTCTCCGCAATCCTGCCTACGGCCAGTATCGCCGCTTCCGGTGGCTGAATGATGGCGCTGAACTGGTCGATATCGTACATTCCCATATTGGAGATGGTGAAGGTGCTGCTGGTCATCTCCTCCTTGCTGAGGGTGCGCTCCCTTGCCTTCTGCACCAGTTCGGCACGGGCCTGGGCGATTTCCGCCAGAGATTTGGTGCTGGCACCTCTGATGACGGGCACCATCAGCCCGCCTTCGACCGAAGTTACCAGACCTATGTGAATCTGCTTGAAGCGCTTTAGTGAACCGTTAGCATAGGAGCAGTTGATGTCTGGGTTTCTCTCCAGTGCCCTGGCTGCTATCTTGATGATGAGGTCGGTCAGTGTCAGTCGAATCCCGGTTCTGGCCTCGATTACCGGCAGCAACAGCTGGCGTGTACGCTGCAATTCTTGGGCGTCAACTTCCATGGTGAGGTAAAAGTGCGGCGTCTGAAAGCTCTCTATCATACGTCGGGCAATCACCTCGCGCATGGTTGACAGAGGTACCGTTTCCTCCTCAGTTCCTGCGGGTGCTTCAGGGGCTACCGATGCTGCGACTACCTTGCCTGCCTCGGCGAACTTGAGTACATCATCCTTAGTAATCCGGCCGCCCGGTCCGGTTCCGGTTACCAAGCTGAGGTCAACGCCGTGCTCTATGGCAATGTTTCTGGCCAGAGGAGAAGCCTTAATATCTTTAGGCTCACCGGCTGATTGTGGTGCTTCCGCTTTTGCTTCTTCCTTTAGTTTTTCTTCTTTTGCGGCATGAGCGATCGGTGTCTCAACCTCGGGCGCTTTCTCACCGGGCTGCAGAATGTAAGCGATAGTGGTGCCGATGGGCACCTCGTCCCCCGCTTGGGCTGTGATATTGCTCAGGATACCAGAGGTCTCGGCTTCCAGTTCAAAGGAGGTCTTTTCGCTCTCGATTTCCAGGATAATCTCCCCTTTTTCCACCGGCTCTCCCTCGTTCTTGAGCCAGCGGACGATTTTACCGCTGGTCATCGCCTCATCAAGCTTGGGGAAAATTACGGCCACAGCCATACTGGTACCTCCGCTCAGTCGAATTTAAATGCCCTTTTGCTATTTTCCCATCATCTCCAGGGCAGCCGCCTTGATTTTCTCCGGGTTGACCAGTATGTATCGCTCCTGCCCGGGGTTGAAGGAAACCGGAGAGTCAAGCGAGGCCACGCGCCTGATGGGGGCATCCAGGTAGTCAAAGGCCTTCTCGCCGATAAGGGCGGCAATTTCAGCGCCGAAGCCGCCGGTGCGGCAGGCCTCATAGACCACCATCGCCTTGCCCGTTTTCTGCACCGAGCTGATGATGATTTCCTCGTCAAGCGGCTTCAGCGTCCTCACATCGACCACCTCTACTTCGATACCGTCTTTGGCCAGCTCTGCCGCGGCTTCCAGAGCGAAATTCACGCAGCGTGAATAGGTGATGATGCTCATATCCTTGCCTTCGCGCTTGATATCGCCTTTGCCCAGAGGTATGGTGTACTCTTTTTCCGGGACCTCGCACGATTCGCCATACAGCTTCTTATGCTCGATGAAGATAACCGGGTTGTCCTCCCTGATGCTGCTCTTGAGCAGTCCCTTGGCATCATAGGCGTTGGAAGGCATGACCACGTAGAGCCCTGGGATGTGGGCGAAGATGGCCTCGAGGGACTGGGAGTGGTGGGGTCCGGCGGCCACCCCGCCGCCACCCTGTGTCCTTATTACCACCGGTACCTTGACCATGCCGCCGGTCATATAGCGCAGCTTGGCAATCTGGTTTATAATCTGGTCGCTGGCAATGAAAGAGAAGTCGATATACATGATTTCGGCCACCGGGCGCAGACCCACCAGCGATGCCCCCAGCGCAGCACCGGCGATGGCCGCCTCGGCCAGGGGCGTGTTTCTTATCCGTTCGTGGCCAAACTCCTCCAGCAGTCCCTGGCTTACCTTATAGGAACCGCCGTATTCGGCGATTTCCTCTCCCATCATAAAGACTTTAGGGTCGCGCTTCATCTCTTCGCGCAGCGCTTCCCGCAATGCTTCTCGAAAGGTTAATTCTGGCATGCTTTCCCCCTTTGACTATCAGGCGTAAATGTCTTCAAGTGCTTCCTCAGGCGTGGGCTCGGGGCTTTCTTGAGCGAACTTGACCGCCTCATCCAGCTCCCGCAGCACGCTGTTTTCGATTTCATCAAGCTCGGCGTCCGTGGCCATCTTGTTCCCTACCATCTGCTGGCGCAGCCGCTTGATGGGGTCCTTCTTCTTCCATGCCTCAACTTCTTCCTTGGGCCGGTAGCTGGTGCCGGGGTCGCCCATGTGGTGCCCGACCGTCCGGTACGTGTTGGCGACGATGAGTATGGGGCCCTCCCCCTTGCGGCACCTCTCAATTGCCTCCCGGGCCACTTCGGCCACAGCGACGGCGTCATTGCCGTCCACGCTCATGCCGGGGATTCCGTAGCCTTTAGCGCGGTCAGCGATATCACTCAGGCGGCAGTAGTCACGGGTGGGCGTGCTCTGCTGGTACTGGTTGTTCTGGCAGACGAAGAGCACGGGCAGGCACCAGGCGGCGGCCAGCCCCATGCCTTCATGGAAGGCACCGGAATTGGTCGCCCCGTCGCCGAAGAAAGCGACCATTATGCTGTCCCGGCCCTGCATCTTGAGCGCAGCACCGACCCCGGCGGCGATGGGGATACCGTCGCCGACGATGCCGGTGGCACCCAGGATATTGCGCTCAACATCGGCGATATGCATGGAGCCGCCCTTGCCCTTGCAGTACCCGGTCTTTCTGGCGAAAAGCTCGGCCATCATCCGGTCGAGCTGGGCCCCCTTGGCGATGATATCGCCGTGACCGCGGTGCGTAGTTATGGTATAGTCATCTTTGCGGAGAAAGGCACAGACCCCCGCTGGCACGGCCTCTTGGCCGATTGAGGGATGGACAAAGCCGGGCAGACCCTTGCGGTACTCGGTTATGGCCCTCTCTTCGAAAAACCTGATTTTCACCATGATGGTGTAGATTTCCTTCAGTTTGGCAGCGTCTATTTCTGGCATAGGTAACCTCCTCTGAAGTGGCGATTGGGGGCAAAATTCCACAGTTAGACTACCATAATGCGTATTACAGGGTCAAGTTGCGCCGGGGCGTGATGGAGCCTCTTTCTCAGCCTGTGGCGGCGCAACCTTGCGGACTTTTCCACGGGGAGAGTATAATCCTTGTAACCCTGTTTCAATTCATTCAGCTTTCAAGGAGGACTGTTAATGAAAATTACTGACCTGCGCGTTTTCCAGACCCAGGGCGCACATGCCAACTGGACTTTTGTCAAGCTCTATACCGATGAGGGGCTTACCGGCGTCGGGGAAGCCAGCCTGGAGCGCTTCAACGACATCGTGGCCGGGGCGGTCGAAGGTCTGAGGGACTTCGTTATCGGCAAAGACCCTTTCCAGATTGAATACATCTGGAACTCCATCTACAAGAGCACCTTCTGGCACGGCGGGGTTATCATACTGAGTGCGCTCAGCGCCATTGAACAGGCGCTGTGGGACATCAAGGGAAAGGCGCTTGGGGTTCCCATCTATGAGCTCCTCGGCGGCAAGCTCCGGGATAAGGTGAGGGCTTACGCCAATGCCTGGGCTTTCCAGAAGATAGTGACCCAGGTGACCGCCGAGGATACTCCGGAATCGATTGCCGAGAACGCCCGAAAAATGGTGGAGAAGGGCTTCACCGCCATGAAGTGGGACCCCTTCCGCGAGGGTGGCCAGGTCATCCCTAGGTCAGAGGAGGAGTACGCCATCGCCTGCGTCAGGGCGGTGCGGGAGGCGGTGGGGCCTTCGGTGGATATACTCATCGAGTGCCACGGACGCTTCAATATGCACAGCGCGATTCGTATGGCGCAGAAACTGGAGCCATTTGACCCCTTCTTCTATGAGGAGCCCATCCCGCCGGATAACATCGACGCCATGGCTGAGGTGCAGCGGTCGATAAACCTGCCCGTGGCCACCGGCGAGCGCCTCTTCACCCGCTGGGAGTTCCGCACGCTACTGGAGAAGCAGGCGGCGCGCATCATTCAGCCTGACATCTGCCACGTGGGCGGTTTTATGGAGTTGAAGAAGGTGGCGGCCATGGCCGAGGCGTACTACGTGTCCGTACAGCCCCATAACTCCAACGGCCCCCTGTGCGTGCTGGCAAGCCTGCACCTTGATGCCTGCATCCCCAACGTGCAGTTCCAGGAATTTTTCTACCCCTATCTTGACCTCTACAACGAGATGCTCACCGAGCCCATAGTCTACAAGGACGGCTACCTCGAGGTTCCGACCGGTCCCGGACTGGGCACGGATATCAATGAGGAGTTCATCCTCAAACGGCCCCCGACACCCCAGCCTCAAATGGCTACCTGGATAGGTTCTTACTGGTAGTTCCGACATAAGGAGCGCGCTATGTTAACACAGGAGAATTATCGCTGGGATCAAGCTGCGGATATCGTTATCCTGGGATATGGGCTTTCCGGGGCGGTGGCGGCGGTTACTGCCCATGACCTGGGGGCGCGTGTCCTCCTCGTGGAGAAGCAGCCTGCCGAGACGCACTGCACCTGCAGCAGCACCGCCATGGGCGTGTTCTTATCCCTATCCGATATCGGGCGCGCAACCGAGTATATGATGGCGCTCAATCAGGTAGGCAGCCAGCCGGGGTTGCTCTGGACCGATGCCGAAATGGTAAAGGCCTGGGTTACCTATACGGCACAGAACAAGGAGTGGCTGGCCCGGATGGGCGGTCAGATAAAATATTTTTCCAGCGCGGCCGAGTTCCCGCAGCTCCCCGGCGCCGACAGCATGGAACTTTGGAAGTACCGGGGCCATGGCCTGCGTATGATGCAGTTCATGTACGACCTTGTTGCTGCCAGAAATATAGATGTGCGCTATCAGACATCGGCATTGAGGTTGCTGACGGATAATGCCGGCCGGGTAGTAGGGGTGAAGATGGTTGACGGCCGCGGGGGCACCCCCAAAGAATTAAATATCAGGGCCACCAGGGCGGTAGTTCTGTGCACCGGCGGCTTTGAAGAAGACGAGGCCATGAAGCTGCAGTACCTGCGCGTCTACCCGATGTACTTCGCCGGCGGCACCGGCAATACCGGCGACGGCATCCGGATGGCACAGGAGGTCGGCGCTGACCTCTGGCATATGAACTGCGTTTCGGCGCGGCTCTGTGCCAAATTTCCCGAATTGCCCCTCGGTGTGTTCATTGATTTCAGCGGCGGTGGCTGGAGCCAGCGCTCGATGAAGACGAAAAAAGAGAAAGCGCCCGCCGGCTTCATCATCGTTGATAAGTACGGTCGGCGCTATATGACCGAGGAGTTGAAGCCGCATGCGGCCTCTTACGAGTGCGGTTGGTTTGACTCTCACAAGCTGGAATACCCGCGGGTGCCGAGCTATCATATCTTTGACCAGCGCCGGGTTAAATTCGGCCCGCTGGCCCAGCGGACAAGCGGCCCCACCGGGCCGCATCAGTTTTACAAATGGAGCTGGGATAACCGTGTTGAACTGCAGAAAGGATGGATTGCAAAGGGAGAAACCGTCGGTGAGCTTGCTGCCAGCCTGGATATGCCGCCGGAAAATCTGGCAAATACCATTGCTACCTGGAACCGGCATTGCCGGGCGGGCCGTGATGCTGAGTTCGGCCGCAGCCCTCTGGAACTCGTGCCGCTGGATGAACCGCCGTTCTTTGCCATCAGGCTGTTCCCCGGCGGGTCAAATACTCTGGGCGGTCCCAGGCGGAACGGACGGGCGCAGGTGCTCAACCCCTTCGGGGAACCGATTCCCGGCCTATATGGCGCTGGGGAGTGCGGTTCCGTATTTGGTTTGCTCTACCCCGCGGGCGGCGGCAATCTGGCGGAATGCATCGCCTTTGGCCGCATCGCCGCGGAGAACGCCGTGAAAGAAAATTATGAAAGAGCCTGAAAGGAGGAAAACGGGTGAAACAGGCAGAACTCAAAGGAAAGGTACAGACGGTGCTGGGACTGATGGAACCATCGGAGATGGGCATCACGCTGCCACACGAGCATCTCGTCTGCGATGCGACCACCTGGCACTATGCCACGGACGAGGCTACGGAACGGAGATGGGCCCGCCATCCGGTGACCATCGATGTCCTCTGGTGGATACGCTACCACCCTTTCCAGAACCTGGATGACCTTCAGCTTCTCGATGAGGAGGTCGTCATTGATGAGGTTCTCCGCTACAAAGCGCTGGGCGGGAAAACGATTGTCGAGCTTACCATACGCGGCCTTTATCCCGACCCGAAGGCGGTGGCCCGTATCGCACGCACTACCGGCATCAATATCGTTATGGGCACCGCTTACTATGTGGAGTCTTCCTATCCTGCGACCGGCGCCGATGTGAGCGCCAAGAGCGAGGAGGAAATCGCTGAGGAATTCGTAAAGGACATTTTGGAAGGCTTCGGCAACACTGGCATTCATGCCGGGCTAATCGGCGAGGTCGGCTGTTCCTGGCCCTTCACCGATAACGAGCAGAAAGTGGTACGTGCCGCGGCACGTGCCCAGAAAGCCACCGGCGCCGCAGTCAACATTCATCCCGGCCAGCATGAGACGGCTTCCATGGAGTGCGTCAAGGTGCTGGACAAAGCCGGCGCGGACCTGAGCCGAGTGGTCATCAGCCATATCGACCGCGCGGTTAGGGAGCCGGCAAATCGCATTGCGCTGGCCAAAACCGGCTGCACGCTGGAATATGACCTGTTTGGTCGGGAAGGCTACTATCCCCCTCGTTTTCGGGTGCTTGATATCCCCAATGATGCCCAGCGCATCAACGAGATAAAGGAGCTGGCCGACAAAGGTTTTGAGAAGCAGATTTTCATTTCGCACGATAATTACACCAAGAGCGCGCTCTGCCGCTACGGGGGCTGGGGCTACGGCCATATCCTGAGGGATACGGTGCCGGTGATGAAAATAAAGGGGCTTTCGCAGGAGCTTATCGATACCATAATGATTGAGAACCCGAAGCGAATGTTCACCTTTGTATAAAAAGAAGGAGGAGGGCGTATGAGCAGCAGAAATAAAGCGACCTTGCCGGTACTGGCCTGGTACGGCGATGAAGAACTGGAAATCGACTTCCCCGAGGCGTGGGATGTTACCGTTTGCAAAATGAAGGGACACGACGCCTCACCCCTTTCCGATGCCGGGATACGGAAGGCTTTTGCCAGTCCCATCGGCACCAGAACGATAAAGGAACTGGCCAAAGGCAAAAAAGAGGTAGCTATTCTCTTCGATGACCTTTCCCGGCCCACGCCTTCGGCTATGCTGATACCGTATATCTTGGAGGAGCTGGCCGAGGCGGGAATTGCCGATGATAATATTCGGTTCATTGCCGCCATCGGTGCACACGGTACTATGAACGGCATTGACTTCCGGAAGAAGCTGGGCGACGATGTCATGTCCCGGTTTCTGTTTTACAACCATAACCCGTACGAGAACTGCACGCCCCTTGGCATGAGCAAATACGGGACACCTATCGAGGTCAACAGCGAGTTCATGGCCTGCGACCTGAAAATAGGCATCGGCGCCATTGTGCCGCATCCTTATGGCTTCGGCGGTGGCTGCAAGATAATCCTGCCCGGTGTTGCCTCCATGCAGACCATTGCCTCCAACCACAACCGGCTGGTGTTCGACCCCTCGGTGGCCATCGGCAAGCTGCGGGAAAATGTAATCCTTGAGGACATTATCGAGGCTGCCCGCATGGCCAGACTGGATGTCAAGGTGGACGCCATCGTCAATCTGAAGAGAGAGGTCACCGCGCTTTTCGTAGGAGACCCGGTTGAAGAGCATAAAGCGGGCGTTGAGATTGCCAAAACGCATTACGCCACGGACGCGGTCTGGAATGCCGATATCGTGGTGGCCAACTGCTTCTCCAAGGCAAACGAGATGCTGCTGGCGCCGCCGGTGGTCTCCCCACTGTTGGCCGAGAACGGCGGCGGCGATATGGTGCTGGTGGTGGTAACACCGGAAGGCCAGATACACCATTACTTCGACCGCAGCTTTGGTAAAAATTACGGCGGTCTGGGCTGGGGGCCGCTGTGCCGCAAGGACGCGTTGCCGAACAACACCAAGAAGCTGACCATTTTAGCTCCTTATCCGGACCGGGTGGGTGCCGACTGGTTGGCCCCCTACGAGATGGTGAACTGGGCGAGAAGCTGGCCGGAAGTTATCAAAGACCTGCAGGAACGGTACGGCAATAAGGCTAAAGTAGCCGTGGTGCCGGACGCCACCATTCAGTACTTTCCGGAAGCGGTCCCGAAATGTGACGTTTGCTCCGGTTGAACCGGGCAGAGGCAAAAATAAGGCAGGGCGCTGGTTGTTTGCTGGGTCGGCACCCTGCCTTTTATTTAACCTGACAATTCTTTAATCGCCAGGAACGGTGGGACCTTTGGGCATGCTGCTGTGCGGGAAGTACTGTAGCGTGCCATCGGGTACGACCACCGCTTTGGCTTTATCGCCGTGGTTCTTTTTCAGTGCGGCCAGTATCTCAGCCCAACTGTTGAGTATGGTTATCAGGTGAATCGGGCCAATCCAGTCGAGCCCGGCCTTGTCAATATATGGGCCGAGGGCATACATTCGTTTTACCCTGGCGGGCAGTTTCTTGTGAGCTCCATAGAGCTGCCCGCCGATTGTCTTGCCGAAGCTGCGGCCAAGGTAGTGGCATATCTGCCCCTCAGGGATATTGCCGATAACGATGAGGTCGCCGCCGGATTCTTTAAGCATTTTGCTGCCCAGCCCTGCCACCAGTGATGTCTCGTTGGCTTTGGCATAGGAATTGGCCACGACAATGTCGGCATCACTCGGTGCCTCGCAAGCGTAGACTTTGCGGCCCATTTTCACGCCCTCACGTTGCGCTTCCACCAGGTCACCGCAGAAGAGGGCAATGGTGTCGCGGTCGATGTTCACCAAGGCATTGATGGAGAAATCAAGACCCGCCATGCGCGCGATTTCCTCCATGTCCAGCCTCTGAACGTTATCGTCCACTCTGCCCCATGTATCCAGCACTATAGAGCCGGATTCAGAAATGGTGCACAGTTTGCCGTGATTGGCGGCAATGGACTTGGTGCTCGAAACGCCGGGTAGAATCATCTTACCGCCGCCGCCAAAACCGGCGGTGGGGTGGGGCACCAGTGAGCCAATTGATACCTTCAGGTCGCAGGCCATGAACTCGCTGTTCACCTCGACTGGGATGCCGCGCGAAGTGTCACCCAGGTAGGTGCAGTTCTCATACGGGTTATGGTTGAAGACGAGGTACTTCTGGGGAATGTCCTCACCCAGCTTTTTCTGGAAGTCCATGAGTTTCATTGCACCGTGCAGGCCGAGGGCGGCGATGAACCTGATGTTCTCGTCCTTGATGCCTCCCTCGTGCAGTTCGTCCAGAACATGCGGGACAATCTTATCGGCTTTGGTCGGTCGGGTGAGGTCATCAAAGATAATGCATACGTCTTTTTTCCCTTTGGCCATCTCGGCAAGGCGCGGTGTCCCTATGGGCTTGCGAAGCGCGTCCTTTATCTGCCCATCAGTCAGTTTGGGAGCTTTCTCCCCAGCCATTCTGGGTACAATCACCTCCCAGGAATCTGGAAACTCAAGCTCCAGTTCAGTATCACCATACCAGGGGAACTGCGGCACCTTGACAATCATGGTATACCTCCTTCACCTTGTTATGTAGCCAATATCATCTGCTTATCTTGCAATAAAGCGTCCTAATGTGTCAAGCAAAATACGTTGTCATATTGACTCTATAGAATAGGGCCGGTGGTATACAGGACGATTGGTTCGCGGTAACCCTTGCGCATCTCGCGCTTGGTCAGCTTGCCCGAGGCAACCGCGATAATCTCGTTGAAAAAGCGGTCGGCCACCTCGTCAACCGATTCCGTCCCTTCGATAACAGTATCGGCATAGATGTCAAAGAAATCATTTTCCTGACTGTCATATGGCTTGCTCCGCCGGCTGACCACCGCGATTTGAGGGATAAACGGGATTTCACCCATCCAGCCCGGCGGGCAACGAAAGCTGGAAGAAATCCCTCCGCCGATATTGTAGATGTGGATATGCGCCCCGGCGGCCGCCTCGCTGCTGATGAGCTCGCTGGTCATGGCAGTGCCGTCCATAAAGTACAGCCCCTTGCCCTTCGGCTTCTCAGCGTACTCCAGCACGCCCTGCAGCGGGGATGTTCCGCTTTTGGCCATTGCCCCCAGTGATTTATCTTCAATGGTGGTCAGGCCCTCGGCGATATTGCCGCGGGTGGGCTGAGTACCCCGGATGTCCTCTCCAGAAGCTTTAATCGTTGCCTCCTGTCGGTCTACCATCTCCCGGAACTTGCGGGCCACCTCTTCATTGGCCGCCCTTTTAACGATGAGGTGGTCGGCACCTATGACCTCGGTGGTCTCGGAGAAAATGGCGGTGCCGCCTTCGGCAATCAAGCGGTCTAATACCATACCTGTTGCCGCATTTCCGGCAATGCCCGATATGGCGCTGGAGCCCCCACATTTTACGGCTAGGGTCAGGTGGCTCAGTGGGAAGGGTTTCCGCTGCATCTTGGATGCCTCGGCGACCATACGGCGGGCCGTAGTCAGACCTTGATCCATGAAACTCTGAAAGCCGTTGCTCTCCATTATGGTGAAGACCTCAACCGGCTTTTTGGATTTGGCAATCTCGCCAGCAATTGTGGCTGGCGAAGGATTTTCGCAGCCAACGCCGACCACGATGGCAGCGGCAACGTTGGGGCTGCTGCCTATACCGGACAGTACACGCAATGCTTTTTCATTATCCTCTTTAAAGCGGACGCAGACATGGGTATGAATAACTGGCACGGCACCTGGCACGGCATCGGCAATGGTGGCGGCCATTTCGTTGGCGCAGCGGCCGCTTGAGATGACGACTACATAATTGCGTATTCCAGCCGAACCATCGGGTCTTTCATAACCTAAAAATTCCATTACTTTGCCTCCTTAGCGCCGGGGAGTAAGGCACTGGCGACATTGTGGGTGTGAACATAGTCTCCCTTGTTGATCTGCTGCGTAGCCAGGCCTATTACCTCTCCGTACTTTAGAATTCTTTCGCCCTTTTTGATATCAACTACCGCCAGTTTATGTCCGAATGGTACCGCCTGTTTGGCGCTCATTTCCCCAACCGGACCTGACTTTGAGACCAGGCTGATACTTTCTCCGGCCTCGATATCATTTAGGGCGGTAGCGGTATTATCATCGGGACTGATCCTCATCGCTCTTTTTTTCATGTTAAGTCCTCCTTAATCAAGCATTTTGGGGCAATTTGCCATTAGCTCAGTGTTGGGATAGAAATATTGACCGTGACAGCACTCGCTTTCAGCCATGAACGGATTTGGCCAGAGAAAAAGCCTAGCGGTCCAAGCGGCGAATGCATCGGCTTAATGCTAAATTAAATTTTAAAGAATTGTCAAGTCCGTCTGATACCTGCTTGTCGAATTGACAGAGACCTCGTCTCAAATTACAATGAGCAGCGGAGATAATCAATAGAAGGAGGCATGACCATATATGGAAGGCAGACCAAGAGTGGTGCGGGTTGATAAAAAGATTGAGGCCGAGGCCATCAAAGAAGAGCGCGAGGAGCTGGACAAAATCAATGCCGAGCTGGTGCTGGCGGAGTGCCAGACAGAAGAGGAAACAATCGAAGCTACCAGGGACGCCGACGCTGTGGTGACGTTCTTCGGTCAGATGACGCGCCGGGTCATCGAGTCCAGCCCGAAGCTGAAGGTGATTGTGCGTTACGGTATAGGCTATGATACCGTGGATGTTGATGCCGCCACCGATAACGGTGTTCTGGTGGTGAACCTGCCCGGATTCTGCCTTGACGAGGTTGCTGACCATGCGTTCGGGCTGCTTTTAGCCTGCGTCCGGAAAATCGTCTACTACAACAATCAGGTCAAATCGGGCTACTGGCCAGGTTACGGTGAAATGTTTCTGCATTCCTTTGCCGATCAGACCCTGGGGATTATTGGCTGTGGCACCATCGGGCAGGCCGTGGCCAGGAGAGCCACAGGGTTCAACCTGAAAATTCTGGGCACTGACCCTTATGTGAGCGATTCTGTGGCCAGGGAACATGGTATAAAGCTGGTGAGCATGCCGGAGCTGCTCAAGGAGTCCGATTTTGTCTCGGTGCACTCCCTTCTGGGCCAGGAAACATTCCATCTGATGGGGGAAAAAGAATTCAGACAGATGAAGCCGACCGCCTACTTTGTCAACACGTCGCGTGGCCCGGTGGTTGATGAAGCGGCGCTGATAAAGGCACTGCAGGAGAAATGGATTGCCGGCGCTGGCATTGATGTCTTTGAACAGGAGCCGGTTGACCCTGATAATCCTCTGCTCAAGATGGATAACGTGGTGGTTACGCCTCATAATGCGGGTTGGTCTATCGCCGCGGGAGAGCGGCAACGGAGGCGGGTGGGGCAGGAAACAGCCCGGGTCCTCAGCGGTAAATGGCCCAAGCACTGGGTGAATAAGGACGTTAAACCGAAGGTGGCTCTGGTAAAGGGGGACTGAACCGTCCCCCTTTCTCCTGTTCTATTTTACGGAATGCGAGGTAGATACAGATTTCTAGACTTTAAGACTGAATTTATGGATTGCCCTCGGTCCACGGTCAATTTTAAAGCCAGTAAAAGCTACCTCACCAACATATATGCTTCCCTGAGAATCGACGGCGATGGCGTGCGGAGCGATAAACAGGGCTTTTTCTCGTTCCATTCCCTCTGCGGTCCACTCGGAAAGCAGTTTGCCGTCGATGGTGTATATTCTGACCCGGTCGGCCAGGTCAGAGATATAAACGGTATCTTTATCATCGATAAAAAGGTCAGTGGGACGAATCTCGTCGGTCCACATATTGAGCAGTTTGCCTTCACCATCGAATATCTGGATGCGGCTGTTTTCCCGGTCAGGAACCCAGACCCGTTCCTGCCGGTCTACCCAGATGTTGTGGGGGAGGCGGAACTGGCTTGGACCGGTGCCCGGCCCACCCCAGGAAAACAGGTATTTGCCGTCGCCGGTGAATTTATGAACTTGGGCATTGCCGTAACCATCGGCAATGTAGATATTCCCCGAGGGGCCTACGGCGACGCCGGTGGGACGGTTGAATGGTCCGCCGCCTCTGGTGATGGTCGCCAGGCTGCAGAAAAAGTCAAATTTCTTGACGTAGCCCGTGTCCGACGGCTTGTCCTCGGTGCCGAGGGTCATGAGCAGCTTGCCATCTGAGGTGAATTTGCGTACGGTGTGATTTTCATCATCGGTACAGAAAATGTTCCCTTCAGGGTCGATGCAACTGCCGTGAGCCCGTTTAAAAACCCCTTCTCCCCAGGTGGACTGCATGTTTCCCTCGCGGTCAAATATCATCAGGGGATGAGCGCTGCGGTTGAAGACATAAACCCTGTCCTGCTTGTCGATGGCGATGCCGCCAACGTCAAGTATCGACCAGTCTTTGGGGTACTTCGCCCACCCGTCAACCAGTTCATACGTGTGCTTGCCGGAACCGTAAGACATGCACTGATACCTCCTTTTATCTGATTAAATGCTGGAATCATCGTGGTTGCACCATATGAGATACGGGCAACTGAAATCACGAGAACCTGCTGCATTATATACATAATCATAAAACAAATTGCAAATAAAAATCATTATCTGGGGGTATTAACAGGTAAACCCCACCTCCAAAGGTTATTGATGAAAAAGGGTGGTGGTTCAGGTGGCTGCCGCTGCTGAGGTCGATTTCCGCTGCTCTATAACTGGTGATTGTAACTTATTGGAACAAATTTGTAATGTATATTTAACAAATTAACGTACCTCCTTAATACGTTTATAACAACGAAGGGCTATAAATAAACAAGAGTACTAGTAAAAAAGTTCTATTGCTATGGTGGGGAAATTATGCCTAAGATGCAGGAAGGCTAATAATCCAAATTCAGAAAACATATTGAATTAATAAAGATGGAAACAGGTCAGATGGCAAGAGCAAATAACAGAATCACAGAAACAGAATTAGTAAAACGGGAATCCATAATTGACGACGACTACAAGCAGCGTATCGCCCGATTTCTTGAGCGGGAGGGGGATAGCATAAGAAAAGAGGCAGACCAGGAGTCAGCCTTCATCATCTCTAGAGCCAGAGAGGAGTACATTCAAAGGCTGAGCCGATTTCTTGAAGAGGAAGGGGAGAAAATAAGAAAGCAGGCGGAGCGGGATGCAGAAAATGTTATCACCAAAGCTCGGGAAGAAAAGGAGAACGTCTTCGCCGAGGCTAGAAATATGGCCAAGTCCCAGGTAGACGAGGTCGTTAAAAAAGTCAAAATGCAGGCTGAGCAGACTGTTGCAATGTATGCTAACATAGCTAAGCAAAGAGCTGAAAAAATAGCCGACGAATATAGGGATGAATGTAAAAAAAGAGCCGAACAGGAAGCAGCTACCATAATTGACAACGCCAATGAGCAAGCTATACAGATTATTGCCCAGGCTAAGGAAAGGGCAAATAAGCAAGCCGATGAGGAAAAACAGGAAGAAGCGAAGCGTATTATGGAGTCTGCTAGGCTAGAAGCGGCTGAGATAATTGAGAAAGCAAAGCAAGCCGCGGAGAAAGAGGCTGAAGAAACGGCCAGCAAAATCATCTCTCTAGCTCAACAAAAAGCGGAGCAGATTATAAGTAAAACGATGGAAAAGTTGAGAAATGGAGAAGAGGAAGAATTAGCCAAGCTTATGTCCGAGGCAAAGTATAAGTCTGAACGCGAAACAACTGATATTTTCGCAGAGGTGGAACGCGAGGCGGAGCAGCTCATCAAAAAAGTAATAAATGATACAAACGGGCAGGGAGAAGCTGCAAATGAGGATACCAAGATTGAGGACATGGAGGAAATCGAGTTTGCTGTTGAGGCAAGGGAGGAAGTGAAGGAACCGAGAAAGAGTGAAGCCATGTCCGATAGTGACCAATGGGAAGAGATAATGCCTGTCTCCCGTGAGCAGAAGGCAGAAGGGACGATGGAAGTTGAAGGGGAAACGGCAACTGTAATCTCGGAAGAAGAAATGCGGCAGCCAGAAGATGAGCCTACCTTAGCTATCTCTGAAGCAGCTCCAGCCGAAGAGGATAACCCGGCGGAGGCAGAGGAAGCTGAGTCCAGTGAAACATTCGTTGAAGCAGAGAACCTGGAGATAGACGAAGCAGAATCAGATACGGTCGGACAGTACGATGAGTCCATTTATACTGGCAAAGTGGAAATAGAGCTAGACCTGTCAGTAGACACAGATATTTTAAGCAAGCTGTACAATTACTTGGTAAACACTCCTGAAATAAAACTTGTCAAATCTGTTGGTTCCTCAGGCAAGGGAGTTATTATTACCATGATGCTGGACAAGCCGATTCCACTGGTAGAAACGCTTTCCTCAAAGATACCGGAGGCACAGGTGACTGGCGGGCCGTCGGGCACAAATGAAAAGAAGCATGAGGCAAGAGTAATTAATATCGCCCGAAGAGGAAGCTGACATTATTCCCGCAGAAGATTGCCAAGGATGACCGGCCCCCAATATTTGAAACACTTTCTAAGTTAGTCTGTTATGCCGTTTGGCTTAGTTATAAAGCTCGCTCGCTGTTGTTCATTATCCAATTTAAGAAAATGATTGATTGTTATTACAAGTCCGTAACGTAATCTCCATATCAATTACCCTGACCACATTCCGTATGCCTAGGGGAGAAGTTTCAGCATTTTCTCCGTGGCTTTCAGACCGTGACCGGTGAAAACGGAGACAATGACTTCTCCCGGGCTTGAGCCGGGGAGGTATTCCTTAATACCGGCGATGGTCGCCGCCGACGTGGGCTCAATGTAGTAGCCCTGGCGGCAGATTTCCCCCAGCGCTTTCCCGATTTCATCTTCACTTACCGCCAGAATCTGACCTTTGGTCTGCCTGATGGCGTCGAGAATCTGCCTGCCCCTTACCGGCCGGGCGATGGCAATACCTTCCGCCAGCGTCTCTCTGTTTTCCACTGGTGGGACTTCGGCTCGGTTCTGCTGATAAGCACGGTAGAGAGGGGCGCAGTTCTCCGCCTGCACGCCGATAATCCGAGGCATGCGGTCGATAACCCCCGCCTGCAGCAGTTCTCTGAAGCCGATATAGGCGCCCAGCAGGAGCGTCCCGTTGCCCACAGGCAGGATAACGGTGTCAGGGGGCTTCCAGCCAAGCTGCTCGCTGACCTCAAAGGCGAAGGTTTTGGTTCCTTGGAAGAAAAAAGGGTTCCAGGCATGGCTGGCGTAGTACCTTTTCTCTGCCGCTCCCAGGGCCGCCTGCGCCGTGTCCTCTCTGGTGCCTGGCACCTGATGTAGTTCTGCGCCGTAAAGCTGTATCTGGGCCAGTTTTCCCGCGGAGGTATTTTGGGGCACGTAAATGTGGCATTTAACGCTGGCGCGTGCGCAGTAGGCGGCAATTGCCGAGCCGGCGTTTCCGGAGGAGTCCTCAACCACTTCTGTTACACCCAGCTCTTTTACCTTGCTGACGAGGACGGAGGCTCCTCTATCCTTGTAGGAGCCGGTGGGGAACAAATGGTCCTGTTTGATGAAGACGGTTTTCCCGCCGATGGTGATTTCCATGAGTGGTGTAAACCCTTCATCGAGAGAGACAATATTTGCGTCGTGATCAAGCGGGATGGCTTCACGGTAACGCCATATCGTTGGCCTCCTCCTTTTTATCCGGGCAAGGTTAAAGAGAGGTGTAAAATCGATGTCCAGAATGCCGCCGCAGTCGCAACGCCATACCGGTTCGTCCAGCGGGTATAATGCCTGGCATTCAGTGCAGACGAGTTGACCCATCCAAAATCCCTGTTTATGTTTTGACGGCGGCAATGGCGTCTATCTCGACCTGGAAGCCAAAGTGGAGGTTTGGTGCCGGTACCACGGAGCGCGCCGGCCGGTGCTCGCCGAAAAAGCGGGCATACACGACGTTCAATCGCTCCCAGAGCGAAATATCGGCGAGGTAAACGGTTACCTTAAGTATGCGATTTACATCGCTGCCGGCGGCCTTCAATATCTCGGCCAGGTTCTTCAGTGCCTGTTCCGCCTGCTCTTCGATCGGCCCGGTCTTTTTCTCACCGGATTTCGGCTCAACCGGCAACTGTCCGCTCACGTATACAATATCGTCATGGATGATGGCCTGCGCGTAATGTCCCGCCGGGCTGGGAGCATTTTCGGTAAATATCACCTTCACCTTCTTTTCACCTCCTTCACCGCTACTGGTGCCATTCTGTATTAATGGTCGTTTGCTGTCAATATCCGCTCACAGTGGAAAGAAAAGGCATAGAACTCGCTCTGTGCCTCATAATTTGTCTGGCTAAAAAGGCCATCCTGTACCGTCTCCGCCTTTTATCATGCAGATAGTAGAGCCGTATATGCCGGGAGTTTCTATCCGGTGTAAAAGGCGAAGGCCACCACCGGGCCTGTCGCCGAGGCCATGACCGGGGTATAGGGCGTCAGGTATACCTCTTTACAATCTATCTGCGAGGTGACCATCTGCTTCAGCGCCTCGCCGGCGGCGATGCTGTCGGTATAGTGGAACATGGCGTGTACCGGCTTCCCCGGTTCAATATGCTCCTTGGCCAGCTCGACGATTTTGGACATCGCCTTCTTCTTGCCCCTGGCCCTGCCCAGGTTTTCCACCAGCCCGGTATTGCTGACCATGCCGATGAGCGGTTTCACACCGAACACGTCGCCGAGCACCGCCGTCTTCGGGGCACGGCCGATTTTAATCAGGTATTTCAGCGTGTCCATGGCGGTGACGAACTTCACCCGGGGGATCATGTCGTTGGCCACCTGAACGACCTCATCAAGGTTTTTGCCCGCTTTGGCGGCACGGGCGGACTCAAGAACGATGAAGCCGAGGGCACCGGCTGATGTCTTGCTATCGATAATCTCGATGTTGAGCTTGGGATTTTTTTCCTTTATCAGATCTTTACCCTGCGTGGCGACTTCAAAGGTGGCGCTCAGCGCCTTGGAAACGAGGATGCAGACGATGCCATCGCAGGACTGGCTCAGCTCTTCGTAGATGCTGGTGAAATCACCCAGACTGGGAGCGGCGGTGGTGGATGACCCATTAGCGGCGTAGAAAAGCTGCCAGAACTGCTCGTTGGTCAACTCCGTGTCCTTGTAATGCTTGCCGCCAATAACCAGGCCCACCGGCACGATGCGGATACCATACTCCTTGACCAGTTCCGGGGGCAAACAGCTTGTCGTGTCGGTAACGATACCTACTTTGGACATGGTTACACCTCCTTGGCAAATTTATATTACTCCGCCATCAATGCAGATGACCTGTGCTGTAATATAGCTCGCCCGCTCGCTGGCCAGAAAGGCTACGAGCTCGGCGACATCGTCCGGCGTGCCGAAACGCTGCAACGGAATGCGGGACAGGATAACGTCCTTGGTCTCCTGAGGCAGTTTATCGGTCATCTCTGTAGTGATGAAGCCGGGGGCAATGGCGTTTACCGTTATATTCCTCGAGCCAAGCTCGCGGGCAACGCTCTTGGTAAAGGCGATCAGCCCTCCCTTGGCCGCAGAATAATTGGCCTGCCCCATGTTCCCCACTATGCCAGCAAGAGAAGCGATGTTAATGACCCGGCCCCAGAGCTGTTCCATCATGGAGCGCACGGCAAACTTGGTGCAGAGGTAAGCGCCGCGCAGGTTGGTGTTTATCACCTCGTCCCACGCTTCGTCGGCCATTCTGGGCAGAAGGTCGTCTTTGACTATGCCCGCATTGTTTACCAAGATATCGATTTTCCCCCACCGGTCCATGACCTCACGAACCATGGCCCGTACTTCTCTGGCATCGGCAACATTCGCTTTGGCCAGCGTTGCCTCCCCGCCACCCTTTTCGATTTCCTTTAATAGGCTGGCCGCTGCCTGTTCACTGGCCAGGTAGTTGATGACGACTCTAGAGCCCAAGCTGGCCAGCCTGAGGGCGATGGCCCTTCCAAGTCCCCTTGAGGCGCCGGTAACAAGCGATACTTTCCCTTCCAGTTCTTTCGGTTCCATCTTCCCGCTCTACGGAAAACGCCGGAATATCAGGCTGCAGTTCTGGCCGCCCATCCCGAATGAGTTGGACAGGCAGACATTGACCGGCTGGCGTCTCGCTTTATTGGGCACGTAGTCAAGGTCACAATTCGGGTCGGGCGTTTCATAATGAATGGTGGGCGGGATAATCCCTTCCCTTATCGTCATTACCGCCGCTATCGCTTCCACCGCGCCGGCGGCACAGGCGAGGTGCCCGATCATCGATTTGTTGGAGCTGATCGGTATCTGGTAGGCCCTGTCGCCGAAGACCATTTTGATGGCTCTGGTCTCGGCGGCGTCATTCAGTCTGGTACTGGTGCCGTGAGCATTGATGTAGTCGATTTCTTCCGGCCTGAGGCCGGCATCCTGCAGTGCCATGCGCATGGCGATGGCCTGGGTCTCGGCGTCAGGCGCCGTTTCGTTGTAGGCGTCAAAGGACCAGCCGGCGCCGGCCAGTTCCGCCAGTATGGGAGCGTTGCGTTTCCGGGCATGCTCCAGTTCCTCCAGCACCAGTAATCCGGCCCCTTCGCTGGAAACAAAGCCATCGCGGTTGAGGTCAAAGGGGCGGCTGGCTTTGTTGGGGTCCTGTTCCCGGGACAGAGCGCCCACACGGGCGGTGCTGGAAACAGCTATCGGGTTGACACCGGCCTCCGCGCCTCCGGCAATGATAACATCGGCGTGTCCCAGGCGGAGGTGGCTAAAGGCAACACCGATGGCATCGCTACCGCTGGCGCAGGCGCTGTTCAGGCTGCTATTAGGCCCCTTGGCCCCGACCTCCAGAGCTACCTGAGCGGAGACCATGCTTGGTGCTACTTTGGTGATGATGAGTGGGTCAATGCGCATCGGGCCTCGTTCCCTGAGCACCACACTCTCGTCGGCAATCAGCGACATCATGCCGCTGGTGGCGATAATCACGCCGACCTTTTCCGGTTTCTCGCGCGACATATCCAGCCGGGCCGATTCGATGGCCATTCTGGCCGCGGCGATGCCGAACTGGGTGCAGCGTGATGTCCGATCAACTCGCTTGAGAGGCATATATTTTTCCGGGTCAAATTCTTTCACTTCGGCGGCTACACTTACCGGATAGGCGCTGGCATCAAACAGGGTGATCGGGCCAAAACCTGACCGGCCGTTGACCAGTCCCTGCCAGTACTCCTCAACGGATAAACCCAGCGGCGTGATAGCTCCCATGCCGGTGACGACTATTCTACTGGTGGTCAATATCATTCCCCTTGGTCATTCTTTTTGGCTGGGCTTACCGGTGTCAGCGACACACCGCCGTCTATGACGATGATCTGCCCCCGTATCATATCCGATTGCTCGCTGCAGAGAAAGGCGACTAGGTTGGCGATATCCTCCGGCTGCACCATCCTGCCTGCGGGTGTGGTCTGCCATGCCGGCTGGGGCAGGTTTGGGTCGGCAGTATAAAGTTTCAGAGCCTCCGTTTCCACCGCCCCGGCGGCGATGCCGTTGACACAGATGCCTCGGGGGGCCAGCTCAACGGCCAGATAGCGGGTCAGCGCCTCAAGAGCGGCCTTGGACACCCCGACTGCTGTATAGATGGGCAGTACCAGGCGTGAGCCGAGGCTGGAAATGCTGACCATTTTGCCGCCGCTTTTCATTAGCCTGACCGCTCTCCGGGCACATAATAAAAAGGCACGCGCATTGATATCCATGGTCCAGTCCCAGCCCCGGTCGTCTAGGTCAAGGGCGGACCGGGCTACGCCGGAGGCGGCATTGTTGATAAGTATGTCCAGTCGGCCGAACTGAGACTCTATCTCATCGAACATATCTTCAACCTGTTCCGGCTCACCGACATTTGCCTTGATGATGTGGGCTTCAACGCCTTTAGCGCGTGCTTCCTGCGCGGCGCTCTCGGCGGTGCTCCTCTTGCGGAAGAAATTGATGATGACGTCGGCGCCTGCCTCGGCCAGTTTCAAGGTGATGGCCCGCCCGATGCCCCGGGAACCGCCGGTAATCAGCGCTACTTTACCCTTGAGCGCCTTTTCATTGCCCATGATTATGCCTGTTTGCCTTTTTCGCCTATTTTGCACTCGACATAGGCGATGAAGTCCCCCATGTTCTTGATCTCTTGTAGTTCTTCATCCTGTATCTCAATATCGTAGGTATCTTCCAGCGCCACCAGTACCTGTACGATATCGAGGGAGTCGGCATCTAGGTCCTCAAACGTGGTCTGCGGTGTGAAAGCGCTCTCCGGCTTGCGGGTGACTCTGGTTACAATCTTTCTCAGCGTTTCTTCAACTGACATGTAAGGCTCCTTTAATCCATTAAGTCTGAGGGTTTAAAGGCGGTTCGAAACCGGCTTCTTTCAATTTTTTGCGCGCTGCGGATAGCTCCGCCTTCAGCGTGCCGACTAGGTCCTGCTCCACGGCGAGCTTTGCCTGCTCGATGGTCTTGGCAATTTCCTGGTAGCGGCTGCGGCCGTGAGAGACACAGGCCACGCCGTTGACTGCCCAGAGTGGTCCACCGCCACGGACGTCGGCGGCGTTGGTGGCTCGCAGCAGGCCTTCGGTTATTTCTTCAAGCTTTTCTTCCGTTAATTTACCCCTGATTTTTTGCTCAAGCCAGCCGGCGATGGTCTTGCCCAGTGACTCACAGAATTTGACCACGATATTCCCCACGAAGCCATCACAGATGATAACGTTGGCTTTTCCCGAAGGTATATCGTAGCCTTCAACATTGCCGATGAAGTTCAGCCCGCATTTCTGGAAGAGAGGGTAACTTTCCTTGACCACTTCATTGCCTTTGCCTTCTTCCGCGCCAACGCTGAGCAGCGCCACCGTTGGGTTAGCGATACCCTGCATTTTCCGGGCATAGACGGTACCTATAATGGCGAAGTCCAGCAGCTGGTACGGCTGGCAGTCCACGTTAGTGCCCAGGTCAAGCATGAGGGTATTGGGCGCAAACCCGAGGAATGGGCCACCCGCCACCGGCCGGGACATCTCCTCAATGGTGCCCAGAATGTACAGGGCGGCGGCGACAACACCGCCCGTAGGCCCGGCACTAACTACGGCATCGGCTCTCCCTTCCCGCACCAGCTTGGTGGCCACGGCAATCGAGGCATCACGCTTCTGCCGCAGCGCGTAGGCGGGAGGTTCTCCTTCCATCAGGTACTCGCTGGCATGAACGACCTCTATCTCGGCACCGGTAAGGTCATGCTTGGCCAGCTCCTGTTTCATCAGGTCAGAGGGGCCGACAAGGGGAATCTGCACGCCATATTCCCTGGCGGCGATAACGGCACCTTTCACAATTTCTTCGGGGGCATAATCGCCGCCCATACCGTCAACCGCGATTCTCATTGGCCTTCACCTTTACCTTGGCATCGCCGGTAATCACCGGTTCATCATTCTGGTTGTGGCAGAGTACGTCACAGTCAATCATATGATAACCGTCCTCCTTTTCTACCCGGCGTATACTGCCGCTGATGGTAATGACATCGCCGGAGCGAGCCGGGGCGCGAAACCGTACATTGAGCCTGCCTCCGGAGAGCCAGTTATGGCCGAAGGCATCGGTCATCATCTGGGATATATAGGCGAGAATGAGCATGCCATGCGCGACAGTCCCGCCCAGGGGAGTCTTTCGGGCATAGTCAGCATCGACGTGAATGGGGTTAAAATCGCCGCTCGCCTTTGCGTAAAGGTTGATATTATCCTGAACAATATTCTTCTCTACTGTCGGCAGGCTCTGACCTTCTTTTAACTCAAACGACGTCGGCATCGTACTTCCCCATATTCGCACCGCATTATCTATTCTACGGGCAATATAAAGCCCGTTTTACCGGCCAGTACCGATTCCTGCTTCTGGTTAGCGACATTGATATCAACGGTTATCAGGTGCAGCTTGCCTCGCTCCTGCACTCTGCTGACCCTGGCACGGCCGGTTAAGATGTCCTGGGTATTAACCGTTGCCATAAATTCAAACTCCTGCGAAACATGTATGGTTCCGGGCGGCATTGAGATGGCATTGATCAATGCCTTCAAAGCCAGGGCCGCCACCGCCATGGGCGGGACGATTCCCGTACCCCGGTATATAACGCTGTTTTCCTCAACTGCTTTCAGATAATCGGACACCGTTGCCGAATCAACCTGAAATGCAGCCGGAGGGAACTCCTGACCAGCTTTTAAATTCTGATAGGCTATATCTTTATCCGCGGCCATGTCTTTTTCTGAGAATGATTTTCGGTGTTCCCTATACCTTGAATGCCGAGGTATTCAGTTACACTGATATTAATAACAATGACATTGTTTGTCAAGAAGTATGGGAAAGACAAATCCCCTTCCAAATCGCTGATTTTTCTGATTTAATTTTGCCGTTCCACCCAATTATAAAATATGATGCTAATGGGATTAAGATAGTTATTGTTTTATCCTTAAACCAGTAAAAGATGTTAAACTAAGAGATTGAGTAATAAAAGGGTAAAGCAGGGGGGTAAATTATGAAATACCGAAAGCTTGGCCGAACTGGCCTAATGGTCTCTGAAATCTGCCTGGGGACAATGACTTTTGGCAATCAGATAGATGAGGCAGCCTCGGCGCAGCTTATCCGTTGGTCGCTTGATGCCGGTATCAACTTCATTGATACTGCCGACCAGTACGTTGACGGCCGGACGGAAGAAATCGTGGGCAAGGCGTTGAAAGGGAAAAGGCACTCGGTGGTGCTGGCGACGAAAGTGGGGTCCTGGCAGTCCGGACCGGGAGTCAACGACTGCGGACTGTCGCGCCAGCATATTATGGACGGCATAGAGAACAGCCTGCGTCGGCTGGGAACGGATTACGTTGATATCTACTACTGCCACAGGCCGGATGATACTACACCCATAGAGGAGACTCTACGGGCGCTGGATGACCTGGTGCGGCAGGGGAAAGTACGCTATATCGGATGCTCCAACTACGCTGCCTGGCAGCTCTGCAAAGCGCTGTGGGTAAGCGATTTCAGAAATCTGGCGCGTTTCGATTGTATTCAGCCGCCTTACAATTTGATTACCAGGGGTATTGAGGATGAGGTGCTGTCGCTCTGCGCTAGCGAAGGAGTGGGCGTATGTGTTTACAATCCGCTGGCAGGTGGTCTGCTTACTGGCAAACATGACCCGAGCCGACCTCCGCCTGAGGACACTAGGTTCGGCAATCAGCGCCAGGGGAAAACTTACACTGACCGCTACTGGTTGGCCGGCAATTTCGAAGCGGTTGCCCGCTTCAAGGAAATTGCCGCGAAGCACGGTCGCAGTATGCCCCGGTTTTCCCTCGCCTGGATACTGAATAACCCGGCCATCACTTCCGTAATCTGCGGTGCCAATTCCATAAAACAACTGGAGGAAAATGTCGGCGCGGTTGAGATAACTCTGACTGAAGAAGAGTTAAGCGTCTGCGATGAGGTCTGGCACCAGCTCCGGCCACCCAGGTTCACTTATGTGAGGTGATAGTACGCACACAGGTTTATAATAGGCTTATCCACTCTAAAGGGGGTAAAATGAAGGAAGAAATCTATGAAGCCTCTTTGGACCCAGCAATCAAGCAAAAGATGAAGCAACTGGCCTCCGTGGTCAAGGGTGACGGCAAAGCGAAAATGACATTTTATGACACGCTTGATGAGTCATTTGAAGGGAAACGTGCTCGACTGAAGGCCCCTGTCTTTCCGATGGAAAGGCTCTGGAATTTACTTGGTGGTGCCTACGATATCCATCAGCACAGCGGACCGTCGCCGCATACAGAACGGCTGTTTGACGAGATAGACTTGGCCATCCACGGTTGCTATATGGGACTTGCCGGCATCGTTTTCAAAGAACAATACATGCCGTCTATCAGGTCAGTAAGATTGGTTCAGAAAGTGGTCGACCAGTGGACTGCAGAACATAATAAAAAGAAGATTGAGCTTTTCGGCGGCGTTTGCTTAAATTATGCCGTTGGTGGGCTTAATCCCGACGCAGTTATCGCCTCTTATCGACTTGGCGGTAAATATGTGTGGTTGCCAAATGTAGACGCAAATCACCATAGGAAAGTTGTAGGGCACGGTGTGGGGATGGGTATCGATATGATTGACAAAGACGATAAGCCAGTACCCAAAGCAAAGGAAATACTGGAACTGATGGCCGAAACTGACATGGTCTTGGGTGTCGGCCATCAGAGTACCAGGGAGAGGCTTATGATTACAAGGGAGGCAGTAGCACTGGGGGTACAGCGCATCGAGATAAATCATGTTAACTACCCTCTATCCTGGCTTACTCCAGAGCAGTGTAAGACGTTTGCCGATCTGGGTGCTTATATTGGAATATATGCGATTGATGAGACTTTCTACACTTGGGACGATATTATGGCCATATATAAAGCAGTTGGCCCGGAGCGCATTGTGCTTGGGTCTGACCGTGGTCATCCGGCACTCGGCCACCCCATAGACGGAATGAAAAGACTCATTATCGGCTTCCTGCAAAGTGGCGTACCTGATGAGCATATCAAGTTAATGTGCCAAACCAACGCCTACAACCTATTACACTGAAGGGAGTGTTTTCATGGAAAAAAAAGAACCCCATGCTACTCAGTCTGAATACAATCAACGCGTAATTCATTATCATGATGTTCCTCTTATCGAACTGGGCCCGGGTTCCAGAAGCCACATCGTATCCGCGGAAAGGATTACAGTCAGCTTTGTTATCGCGGAGCCCAATATTTATTTTTCCTCTCATCGCCACGAACCGGAGCAAATCATGATAGTTATCGATGGCGCCTGCGATACCGTGCTAGAGGGGAAGCTGTATCACCTTGAAGCAGGCGATGTCCTCATCGTCCCTTCCAATGCCGAGCATGGCAATTATATTCTGGAAAAGGGTTTGCGCATGATAGAGGTCTTCTCTCCGCCGCGGCATGACCTTGTGGCCAAGCTGGAAGCAGTGAGAAAAGGCTCATAAGCCTGCTCTGTTTTCATACGGATGAAACGTAACAGGCATATCGGAATGGAGATTATCAGGCTTTCCAGGCATTGACAATTAATGGTATCGGACTATAATTGATGTACATAAGATGCGAGACAATCCTGAAATAAAGTAAAAATCTTTTCTTTATTCCTTGTTTGGTTATTTAACGACTGCAGGTTTTGCAGCAGGTCAACCTGCTAAATATGAAAGGTCCGGTGGTATTTAAATGGCAAAAAAGCAACCCGTCGAAGTTACAAGAAGTGATATATCCAATCCCTTTGTAGAGATACAGGAGCAAATTGACGCCATTTGCGAAAAGGCAAACGTGGGTGATACATGTCGTCTGAGGCTCAGAGAATGTGAGCGAGAGCTCATCGTCCACTTTCCCGTGAAAATGGACGACGGGAAAATATACGTATTTACAGGCTACCGGATTCAGCATAATGATACCCGGGGGCCAGCGAAGGGTGGCATACGTTACCATCCGGAAGTTACTCTGGACGAAACGAGGGCTTTAGCGGCTTTGATGACATTGAAGGCCGCCGTTGTCAATTTACCCTACGGAGGAGCCAAGGGTGCTGTCGCCTGTAATCCAAAAATCATGTCCCGGGATGAGCTGGAAAGGTTAACCCGGCGCTATGCCAGCGAGATAGCGCTGTTAATCGGTCCGGAAATAGATATCCCTGCCCCTGACGTCGGGACCAATCCCCAGGTGATGGCCTGGATTATGGATACATATAGTATGAATAAAGGTTATTCCGTGCTGGGTGTGGTTACCGGCAAACCCATTGAGTTAGGTGGCAGCCGGGGTAGATTCGAAGCCACCGGTCGTGGCTGTATGATTAGCGCGCAGCTGGCGAGCAAACATCTGGGCATACCTCTTAATACTGCCAGAGTGGCAGTCCAGGGATTTGGTAACGTTGGCGCCACGGCGGTTAAACTGCTAGCCCAAATCGGCTGTCAAATCATAGGTATAAGCGATTCTAAGGGCGGGATCTTCAACCCAAATGGCCTTGATGTGCCAAAAGTCGTCCGGCACAAAAAAGAGACCGGTTCCGTAATCGATTCCAAAGACGCCGAAAATATAACCAATGCCGAGCTTTTAGAACTGGATTGCGACATACTGATACCAGCGGCCCTTGAAAATCAAATTCACCAGAGGAATGCGCCTTCGGTAAAAGCGAGGATGATTGTAGAAGGCGCTAATGGGCCAACGACTTATGAAGCGGCTAAAATTCTTAGTGATAAGCGGATATTTGTTGTACCCGATATATTGGCCAATGCGGGGGGACTGGTGGTATCTTACTTTGAGTGGGTACAGGACCTGCAATCTTTCTTCTGGAGCGAAGAGGAAGTAAATAACCAGTTGCGGAGAGTGCTGGATAACGCTTTTCACGAAGTTTTGGAAATGAGCCAGCGCTACAAGGTGGACATGAGGGATGCTGCCTATATGCTTGCCATAAAACGGATAGCTGATACCATGCACGCCAGGGGAATATTCCCGTAGTCGGCTAAAGCTGTTTTTAGAATTCCTCTGCTGTTCCTGGTCGGGTTTTAACAGCTTGATTTGTTCCACGGCCTGTCCCTGGCCTTGAAATACGCTAGGATTAGGGGTGCGATTTGTGACAAAAGTCATATTCATATGAATAGGGTAATGATATTTTTTGGATTATCATTTACAAAAGGATGGAGGTGGCAGA
>Ga0209635_10000142_pt1 | contig 43352 bp, 56 predicted proteins | sample DeeMarSWOR230_32_FD_187463 | JGI IMG/M metagenome (GOLD analysis project Ga0209635, IMG submission 187463) | Marine sediment microbial communities from White Oak River estuary, North Carolina - WOR-2-30_32 (SPAdes) (version 2) | ecosystem: Environmental > Aquatic > Marine > Intertidal zone >...
CACCCAGACGATTGAACATCCTTATCTCAGCAGGTGTTTCTAGCCTTGGACCAGAAGTGTTCGCGTAAATCCCTTTATCATGGAAAGAATAACCTTTCTCTTTACAAACTTCTATCAATATTTTCCTCAATTTTGGAGAAAATGGATTCGTTAGGTCTATATGCACAGCCTCCTTATCAAACTTATCGAAGAACGTATGATTTTTTCTTGTGAAATCCAAGAAATCGTCCAATATGATGAAATCACCTATTTTTATGTTGGCGTTTATAATCCCAACAGATGCTATACTGATAATGCTCTCAACGCCGAGTGATTTAAGCGCAAAGATGTTAGCTCTATGATTTATGTTATGAGGTGGTATAGTATGTTTCTTTCCATGTCTAGGAATGAAGGCAAATTTCTTCTCACTTATTTCACCAACAGAAATCTTGTCAGAGGGCTTGCCATAAGGTGTTTTCACGACTTTATCTCTCACTCTTTCAAATAATTCATAGACTCCACTACCACCTATTATCCCAACACTCACTTTCATGGTTAATGTTTTTTAATTTCGATTTTAAATCATTTGATATGGTAACTTCAATCCTGATTAAGAACGCAGACTGGATAGTAACTCAAAACCAGAATAGAGATGTTTTGAAGGGAAGTTCAATCTTCATCAAAGGAAATAAAATAGTTGACATTGGAAATCCTGAGACCGAAGCCGACATTGTCATCAACGGAAAGAACAAAATCATCCTTCCTGGCTTGATCAACACACATACACATCTAGGTATGACCATCCTTCGCGGTTACTTGGATGACATGGAATTACACGAATGGCTGAAGAGGAGTTGGAAAGTTGAATCAAAATTAACAAAGAAAGATGTTTATTACAGTTCTTTGCTGGGTTGCATAGAGATGATAAGGAATGGCATCACATGTTTCCATGATATGTATTATTTTGGTGACGAAGTTCTGAAAGCAGTGGATGAATCCGGAATGAGAGGTATATTCAGTCAAGCTATACTGGATACTCCTGTACTAGAATTCAAAACCCCAGATCAGGCTTTAAAACTTGTCACTCGTCTTAAAAAAAAATGGAAAGGCAATGAAAGGGCGATGGTGAATGTAGGACCTCACGCCATCTACACATGTTCGAAGGAGACTTTAATCAAGACAAAACAGTTTGCCGATGAGAATAATCTATCTATCCACACTCATTTATCTGAGACAAAAAAAGAAGTAGAAGACTGTTTAAAAAATACTGGAATGAGACCAGTAGAATATCTTAGAAACATTGATTTTCTCTCACCGAATGTTTTAGCTGCTCATTGTTGTTGGTTGACTGAAAAAGAGATTGAAATATTGAAGAAGAATGAAGTGAAAGTTTCTCACAATCCTGTATCAAACATGAAAACTACTGCTGGTATTGCTCCTGTTCCAGAGATGATCAATCATGATATTTGCATTGGTCTAGGAACTGATAGTGCCGCCAGCAATAATTGTTTGGATTTATTCCAGGAGATGAAGATTGCAGCCTTAATACATAAAGTCAATAAATGCAATCCTGTGGTTGTTCCTGCCAAAAAAGCGTTAGAGTTTGCTACGATTGATGGAGCCAGAGCGTTAGGATTAGAGAAAACAATCGGTTCGATACAGATCGGAAAAAGAGCTGACATAATTTCTGTAGATTTAAGAGAATCAAACCTTCAACCCAAAGGCGAAAAAGGAACTGTTCTTTCAAACCTTGTTTATTCAGCTAAAGGGAATGACGTATGTGATGTTATCTGTAATGGAGAGATATTGGTGAAAGATAGGGAGTTATTGACAGTCGATGAAGAAAGAGTTTATGACGAAATCAATAAAATTATTTCTGATTTGTTAGATTAGCTTTGAATTTATAAATAAATTTTCAAAACCTCATTTATACAACATGATTCAGATCGATAAAGAAAAACTAAGAACCTACCTTTCTTCTGTATTTGGCTCAGAAATCACGATAAAAACTATTGAAAAAATGGGCGAGGGATTCCATGGTCTTGGGTTCTTGATCGATACCACGAATAGAAAGGGAGAGGAAAAGCGATACGTCCTAAAGATGCTACATGACAAAGGATTTGGTCATGAATATCCTGGAGACAGAGCTAACGTATTTATACGTGCATTCATGGACTATAATTTATTACCAAGACATGTAAAAGCGATAAATGTTGGCTCGATACAAGAGGATGGTAAACCTTTATCAATTGAAAAACCTAAGGATTTTTTTATAGTAATGGAGGAAGGTAAGGGAAAGGATTATTGGAACGATCTTGATAAGATTCGGGATGAGGGGGTGTTGAAGGATGAAGACAGAAAAAGAGTTACGTCGCTGGGAAAATACTTGGCAGACATTCATTCTAACGATTATGATGGAGATAACAGAAAGCATCTATACAGAAGAGTCGTCAGAGATTTTGTGGGACATGGAGAACTGACGATGGGGGTCATCGATACTTTTCCTGATAAATTAGGATTCGTGACTAGAAAAGAATTGGTTGAAATCGTTAAGAAAACGGTTGAGTGGTGGGATAGGATAAAGGATAAGGATAAGAGATTGTGTGTAATTCACGGTGACTTCTATCCTGGGAACATCTGGTTTGATAATGATGAGTTAGTTCTTCTGGACAGGAGCAGGTTTAGGTATGGAGAACCTGCAGATGACACGACTTCTTTGGTCATGAACTTCATCAACTATTCTGTCATGTCTTTTGGTGAATTCACGAATCCGTTTAAAGAACTTTTAGAGCTGTTTTATACGGAATACTTTAAGAGAAGGAATGATCCAGAGATGTTCAAAGCCTCACCTTTATTTCTCGCTTTTCGAGCTCTAGTTTGCATTCATCCTGTATTCTATTCTCAAGAATGGATGAGAAAGCACGGATTTAAACGAGAAAGAATAGAATCAGTAAACGAGAGTAAAAAGAAAATCATAAATTTTATGAGAAACGTTTTGGATGAGGACGAATTTAAAATCAATAAAATCAACTCTTACTTGAAGGATTAAAATGGATACGAATTACTGGTTGAATTTGTGTAAAGATATTGGTGAAAAGGTTTCTGTAGAGGTTAAAAAATACCTGAAAAAAAAGATTAGAAAAAAAATTCTGAATGTTGGTGCTGGTGGAGACAAGACTATGTTCATAGACGATGTTGCGGAAAAAATAATATTTGACCACTTCAAATCCACTAAGAGGAGTTTTATTTTTGTATCCGAAGAAATTGGTAAGAAAATTGTTGGAAAAAAACCTGAAGTGATGATAGTCGTAGATCCCTTAGACGGCTCTAATAACATTTCTTATGGCATTCCAATTGCTTCAACTTCAATTTCAATCGGGGATTTATCTGGAAAGATAAGAGGAGTAAAAGTCGGATACGTGAAAGATTTAATCAAAGGACATTATTATCATGCGATTAAAGGAAAAGGCGCATTTAAGAATGATGAATCAATTCATGTAACTAATGAAAAAACTGGATGTTTTATCGTTGATATTGCACACAAAAGGCGTAAGAATTTTGAGCGAATAGTCAAACTTGGCGAAAATTCTAGATCAGTTAGGATGTTAGGGTCTTGTTGTTTGGGAATGTGTCTGTTTGCTGAGGGCACGGCAGACGGGTACGTTGGTCTGGGTGCAGAAAGAACAATAGATCATACAGCAAGTCAACTGATAATTATAGAAGCAGGAGGAGTAATCAAGGATTTGACAGGAAGGGGTTTCACTGATTATGATATCGGTTTCAACATGGACGTTAATTTTATTGCAGCTCCAAATCATGAAATATATTCTTGGATAAAATCTCTGTTGGGTTGAAAAGATGAAAGGTTGGGGAGTTTGGATAACAGGTTTACCTGGGTCGGGAAAGACCGTTACAGCAAAAGAATTTTTGAAACAACTTAAAAAAAAGAAAATTCAAGCCGAATACCTACGAATGGATGAAATAAGGAAAGTACTCACACCAAAAAGAAAATACAATGGAGAAGAGAGAGACTATGCATACAGATCATTAGTATTGATTGCGAAGTTTTTGACGGATAATGAAGTTAATGTTGTCATTGATGCCACAGGACACAGAGATGTTTGGAGAAAACTGGCAAGAAGACTCATGCCTAAATTCCTCGAAGTTTACTTGAAATGCCCTTTGAATCTTTGTATGGACAGAGAATCTAAGAGGAAGGATAATTTGATATTAAGTAACTTGTACGAGAAGGCTAAAAGAAGGATGGGAGATGGTGTGATAATTGATGGTCTCGGAGAAGTGATAGGTGTGAACGTGGAATATGAAGAACCCAGAAAACCTGATCTTGTAATAGAATCGGATAAGTTAGGTCTAAAAGAATCTGCTGATGAAATCCTCAAGTTGTTAAAATCAAAGAGATGGGTATAATTATTTCATTCTTTTAGAGCCTTTAACTGTTCTTTGGCAGTTGGTTGAAGTTTTAATCTTGATACTTCATCTTTCAAAAACCATCTGACTTCTTCAGCATCACTACCTGCTTTCAAAAGATCAGTAATGGCTTTCACCTTAAAAGCTATAACAATGTGATGATGGTCATCATGGAATTCTTGAGTAAGATGATAAGGTTCTAAAACTTCCACTCTCAGGTTTGTATCTTCCTTTACTTCCCTTTTTATTGCCTCTTCTAGTTCTTCACCTGGGTTTACTTTTCCAGTTGGAACGCCCCAAAAACCAGGAAAAGACTTATTTTTCTTTCTCTTAACTAAAAGAACTCTTCCATTATCCCTGATTAGTGCACTAACGACTAAATCTGTTTTCTTTGCTTTTCTCAGGGTTCCAGATTTTACGGTTATTATTTCCATTTTTTTACCAGATAATATGATTAATAAACCAATTATTTTAAATTAAAAGTTAAATTATCATAATTTATCAAGGTGGGTTTTACATGAAATACAAAGTTAAGGACCCCTCACTCGCAAAACAAGGAAAATTACAGATAGATTGGGCAGAGAGTAGGATGCCCGTTCTAATGAAGATAAGAAAAGAATTTGAAAAAAAGAAGCCATTTAAGGGTTTGACTATTTGTTCCGCTCTTCATGTCACAAAAGAAACTGCCGTCCTAATGAAGACTTTAAAAGCTGGTGGAGCAGAAGTTGCTCTAGCTGCAGCCAATCCTCTGTCAACTCAGGATGATGTCGCTGCTGCCTTAGTCAAAGAAGGAATTAATGTTTTTGCTTGGTCTGGAGAGAATAGTAAAGAATATTATTGGTGTTTGAATCAAGTTCTGGATTTCAAACCTAACATCACACTAGATGATGGTGGAGATTTGGTCAACACCATTCATACCAAAAGGCAAGATTTAATCAAGAATGTTTTTGGTGGTCAAGAAGAAACCACGACAGGAGTGATAAGACTAAGGGCCATGGCTAAAGATGGTGCTTTAAAATATCCGATGTTTGCGATTAACGATACTCCGACAAAGGGTATGTTCGACAACATCTATGGAACAGGGCAATCCACAATCGACGGGATATTGAGAGCAACCAGTATGATGATTGCAGGAAAAACTTTTGTTGTATGCGGTTATGGTCGTTGTGGTTTTGGATTGGCGAATAGAGCCAGAGGAATGGGAGCGAACGTAATAGTCACAGAAGTTGAACCTGTTAAAGCTTTACAAGTCGTGATGGACGGATACAGAGTGATGCCATTGAAAGAGGCAGCTAAGATAGGGGATATTATAATCACTGTTACTGGTGACAGGGATGTCATAAGGAAGGAGCATATGGAATTGATGAAAGACGGAGCAATTATAGGTAACGCAGGTCATTTTAACGTTGAAATAAAATTAGAAGATTTGGAAAATCTTTCAAAGAGTAAGAGAGAGATAAGGAAACATGTTGAAGAATACACTTTGAAGAACGGTAAGAAGATATTCTTACTCGGTAAGGGCAGGATAATAAACTTAGTTGCTGCAGAAGGCCATCCTTCTGATGTAATGGATATGTCCTTTTCTAATCATGCATTATGTTGTGAATACTTGGTTAAGAACCATAAAAAATTAAAACCCGATGTTTACAATGTTCCCGAAGAAATCGATGACAGAGTTGCTCAGTTAAAATTGGAATCTATGGGAATAAAGATTGATACACTAACAGAAAAACAAAAGAAGTATCTCAGTGATTGGAAGGAAGGCACTTAGGTAGAAATGAATGAAGACTAAATTGTTAAGATTTCTTACTTTTGCTGCAAGCATGGCCAGTTGGAACTACATTCCGATTTTTGCTAGAGAACTTGGAATATCTGATACGAATATTGGAATAATTGCTGGACTGTATTCGACAGCATTATTCTTCTCTTCTTACCTTTTTGGTCGTGCTTCAGATGAGCGTGGAAGAAAAATATTCATTGTCATCGGGCTGATTATATCGGTCGTGGCATTCTTCTTACAGGTATTTGCTAACGACTTTATCAGTTTGTTGTTAATTCGTATCCTTGTTGGGTTTTCTATAGGGATATATCCTTCTGCTCTGGTCGCATACGTCTATAAAGCAAAAGAAAAGATGGGTAAGTTTGCATCTTTTGGATCTTTGGGATGGGTCTTTGGTTCATTATTTGCAGGTCTTGTCGCCTTATATTTCGCATTAAAAGGAGTATTCATTCTAAGTTCTTTGCTTTGCTTAGTAGCTTTTCTAATCGCTCTGACTTTAACAGAGATAAAACATAGACCGTTAAACATACCATTGTTCCCAGACGGTATCATTAAGAAAAATATATCAGTCTACACATCTTTCCTTATTCGTCACAGTGGAGCTCATATGATATGGACTTTCTGGCCGCTTTTTCTCCTTGGTCTGGGAGCAGATTTATTCTGGGTTGGTGCCATCCAAGCTATTAACTCATTAACCCAATTCGTTGTCATGTTTTTACTCACAGATAGAATCAACAGTAAAAAACTCGTTTGGATAGGAATCTTACTATCCGGGATAACTTTCTTCACGTTTACACTTGCATCTAACTTTTGGGAGATACTTCCTACACAAGTATTGTTGGGAATTTCTTGGGCGTTTTTGTATGGGGGGTCTCTGAAATACTTGACTGACAGAAATATTGAGAAGGCAACAGTCTCTGGTATATTAGATTCTGTTACTAGTCTTTCGTCGATCATCGGTCCTTTCTTGGCCACTATTGTCATTTCATTCGGTGATTATCGAACTACCATGTATGTAGCTTCTGCCATGGCTTTCATTGGTTTTGTCGTTTATCAGATTTTGGAACGTTCAGAAAAAATATTTAAATCTACCGCACTCAGATTATAGTCACAGTGATTGGATGCAGATAGCGAGGATAAAACTCTCTGGGAAGAATCCAAAACAATTGGATGAGATTTGTGAAGAGATAATTGGAGTTGCCAAGAAGTTTGGCATAGACTATAAAGGTCCTATTCCCATGCCAACGAAGAAACTAAGGATTGCTCCGATGAAGACTCCTTGCGGAGATGGTACTGGGCATGGGAACACAAGCTTTGACAGATGGGAACTCAGGATTCATAAGAGACTGATAGATTTGCAAGCAGATGATAGAGCTTTGAGACAAGTGTTAAGGGTTTCTATCCCTCAAGGCATCCACATTTCTATTAAACTCATTGACTGATTTAACTGCTTCGTTTAAATAAAATCATTAATGCTTTTTCCAATCACTTCTGACCGAAACCTTTAAATATTAATTGTTAGAAATATATAACATAATATTAGAAATAATTAATAAAATGTTATTAAAAAATAACAGGAGGTTGGAGAGATGAAGGATAAAATCAGGATGACTGCAATAATTATAATAAGCTTACTTGTAATCACAACTGGAGCCTTGTTCTCTCTAAAGTCTTTTGCGATTGGAGAGATTGCAGGAGGAGTTGCAGGAGTTTTTATTGCAACTACAATACTCGTATTTGCTATCTTTGTTTTTATAAGAGGAAATAGAGATATGAAAAAAGGATTTCCTCTGCAGGATGAGAGAAGCAGAAAAGTAATTGAAAAGGCAACTTCAAAGGCATTTTATGTCTCGCTTTATCTATTACTAGCAATTGGATTTTTATCTGACGACCTAATAAAGTTCAGAGATGTCAGCCAAGCAATAAGTATTGCAGTAGGTGTGATGGCAATTTTGTTTGCTGTTTTTTGGGCATATTACAACAGAAAGGAGATATAGAATGAAAACAAGAATCAAGGAACTCAGGGCAAGATACGATCTCACACAAGAAGACCTTGCAAGGAAAGTTGGTGTTAGAAGAGAGACTATACTTTTCCTCGAGAAAGGAAAATACAATCCTTCACTTGGATTAGCGCATAAAGTGGCAAAGGCTCTAAAGACGACTATCGATGAATTGTTCGTTTTTGATGATGAATAAGATCAAATTAAACATCTTCTTCTGATGGGATGCCTCTGCTTCTTTCTCCATTTTTTCCAATCTAGTGTAGTAATCTGGAAATTCGTTCAGATGGGCTAGGGCGATCTTGCCGGTAGTGAGTGGGTCATCGTTCGTAACGTTAGTCTTAGGATCATGTTGACCATGTTCTAACTCTACATCCATTCCTTTCCTGAATTGTTCGACGTCGAACTTACTCCAATCGATTCCTAATTTTTCACCAATTATTTTGGCTTCTTCAGCCGTGTAATGTTTTTTGGCCATTTTTGATAAGGAAGTTAGAAAATAAAAATTTATTGGTTCAAATCCTCTTCTGTTTTCTCAATTCATTTTCTGATAGATTTGAAATGGGAGGACGGAATTTCAGAAGTTTTTACTTCTTGAATACTTTAACGATTCCGTATAACAGGAACCCTATTCCTAAACCCCCAAAGATTCCAGCTGGAATATTGTCGAAAAGAAACCCTAGTGCAAATCCAATGAATAACCCAGCAGGAATAAATACGCCAGCAACGTCAGATTCTTTTTCTTTCTTGGCCATTTTTTCACCCCAAATTATATATGAAAAAATCGTTGATAAATATTTGTATTAACTCATGCGGGAGGGGATTTGAAACATTTTTTTACTAAAACCTTATTATTAATATGGCAAAAAAGAAATCCGAAGGAAATATCGTAATAAAACTATTACTCTTCGTATTAGTCGTCCTAGCTCTACTTCTCATCCCAGCAGGCACACTATACTGGCCTGAGGCCTGGCTCTATCTGTTGATAAACCTGCTGTATTTCATACCGACTGTATTTTATCTGAGGAAAAAGAACCCTGAATTAATCAGAAGAAGAGGTAAGTTTATAGTACCTGAGAGGGGTTGGGATATGGTCTTCACGATAGCAGTCACCTTTATTTTCGTGGCGATGTTCGTTATCACGGGATTAGATGCAGTTAGGTTTGGCTGGTCTGTCTTATCGATTGAATTGAAAACACTGGGTTTTATCGGTCTCATCTTCTCGTTCATCCTCATTTTCTTGATATTCAGGGAAAGCGCTTTCCTGTTCAGGATCGTGAAAGTAGATAAAAGCCATAAAATCGTTACTACAGGTCCTTACAGTGTTGTTCGTCACCCGATGTATGTTGCTGTTATGATTCAGTTCTCTAGTATTCCTCTGGCCTTAGGCTCGCTCTATGCATTCTTTCTGGCTTTAGTGATAGATATCTTTATCGTTATCAGGACATACCTGGAAGATAAGACTTTACACAGAGAATTGAAAGGTTATAAGAAGTATGCGAAGAAGACGAGGTATAGGTTGTTGCCGGGGGTTTGGTAAAGGTAGATGTTTGAAGAGTGAATTTTTGTTAAAGCCTCGGGAGGGATGTTTTATAATAGGAGATTTTTAAGGGATTTCAATGTTTTTTGGATATATCATACAGTTTCTTTCATATAAACTATAGAAAAGAAAATATATTATATATTACTATCAATTAGTAATTTCATAGAACCAATCTATTTATTTTATTTCATAGCTTAGATCTGTTAATAATCAATCTATTATGTTAAACTACAGAAAAGAAAGTATATTTCTCAAACTACACTTTTCGGTAGTGAGGTGATGAAAAAATATAAGAAACGATAAGAGAGGGAATAAAAGGTGGAGATTTCCTTCATCACCTAATCAGGAAATTTCCCCTACCTATAAAAGATATTCCGATTTTTCAGGATTTATATCTTTTTGTTTCCTTCTAAATGAGTTTTTTTAAAATTAAGGTGTTTAAATGATCAGAAACAAAGAGCGATACAAGTTTTTTTAGGATTCGGCACACTACTGCTAATCTTGCTGGTGATATACCTATATTTTTATTTTAGAAACCCAGAAGTTGCCAGAAATATAACAGTAGCAATAAATGAATTAAGAACTGCAGCAACCGGCAGATAGTCATTAATCCTAAAATTGGTTGTTTCTTTTTCCCTTTTTTTTCTTTTTTTTAAACACTCTCCCTAACCAATTCCAAAGAACAAAAATCTATCTGATTTCCCTTATCCTAACCCCCTGAAAAGGAACAATTTCGATGAACCCTAAAAACTAACACAAACTCTCACATTCAAAAGCTTCGCTACCCTGAAAACCTTCCAAACACTTCTCAACACAGGCTTTACACTCTTCAAACCTTCCAGTCTTTACTAACGTACACTCACCGCCAATAACTTCACAGTTAACGTATTGTCTGCATCTATCACCCAACTGGTATATCATCGTACAAGCATCTGGAACATTGGGACCACAAGTGATGTCTAAGCCATGACACTGTTCTATCCCACACTTTCTTGAAGGAATAACGTAAAACTCCTCTGCGAGTATGAACACAACTAAGCCTATCGCCAAAACAACCAAGGAAATGATTATCCATAGTTCTATCATTCAACCACAACTTTAACCAGTAAGAAATTAAGCGAATTATTATATAAAGGTTGAGATATCAAGCCAGAATCATTCACTCTATTTGACAAATAAAACCAAACCAGTTGCAGGCATCCTAGCAGAAAACATTGCGGTAAAATATTCTTCTTCATCAACTCTTAATCTCGCAATATCACCTGGTATCATTCGCTCAATGGTTTGATATGCATCTTTATGTTTTGCTACGTTAGGATCGTCATAACCTGTCATTGCTTTGCCGAATTCATGTCCCAAAGAATGCCCTTGATTTCTTGCATAAAAAATTGCTCTAACAGCATCTTTTTCTTCTTTTGACCAGTCACCCATAACACCAGCATCAGAAGTAAAAAGTCCAATAATTAATTTAGTATAAGTTGGTCTGTCCCCTGCTGCTTCATACAGTTTTTTGACGTCAACATGAGCAAAATCTTTACCATTTAATTCTTGAGCAATAAAATTTAGTAATCCCATGTTCTATCCCTTAAACAGTAAAACTTTTAAGCCTTTCTATCTGATAGAAAACTATTCAATCAACCCATAATCAGATAGATTTTTGTTCTAAGATGAGAGAATTATATTATGAAAAAAAAGATTGTCAACAAAACTTACAAAAGCCCCTGGATAGGAGGATTGTACATATCCTTAACCATCCTCATAACGCTAATTTATCTCACTATATATCTATTTGCTGACGGAGCGTATGGAACTTCTTATTCTTTACAGATCGTTGTAAACAGTTTAATGTTTTTTGTTTTTTCTTTGATGTTAATTACTGTAATAAGTTTCTACACCACGAAATACACGATTAGTGATGGTTCATTGACTTCTTGGTCACCTTTTATGGGTATAAAAATAAAATTAAAAGATATTAAAAAAATTGAAAAAATAATTTTTCCTTTTCACGTTAAGGTTGGTGCAAGTTTTTATTGTGGTATGTTTTATGTTCCCAATGTTGGTTGGGTTAGATCAATAATAACTAATTTAAGGGATATTATTCTCATCAGTACAAAACACGGCAAATACTTTATGATATCACCTTCAAATCCTGAAAGATTTATGAAAATTTTAAAGACCCGAACCAGATAGATTTTTGCGAAAGCTAATAAATTTTTATTTACATTTGTCACCCTATTAATTGAGTGATGCCGTGAAACAAAACCTCCTGGTATTTGATGTAGATCATATAGTCGAAGAAAAAGGAACAGTCAGAATTTTCTGTAAAGATGAAAAAGGTAAAACAGTTCTTATCCTAGATTCAAGTTTCAAACCTTATTTCTACGTTGAACCCAAAGAAGGAAAGTTAAACGAATACAAGAAAAAACTTCTTGATCATGACTTCGAAGATGAAAAAATCTTACGGGTAGAAACTACTGAAAAAGAATTCTTTGGTAAAAACAAGAAACTTCTCAAGATTATCGTCGAGAGTCCGAGAGATGTTTACAACATTAGACAAGAAGTGAAAGAATGGCCTGAAAACAAGGAAGAGCATGAATATGCCATATCATTCTACCAACGCTACCTCATAGACAAGCAGATAAAACCAATGGAATGGATTGAGATAGAAGGAGAAGGAACTTCTGACAAAAAATACCAAGTCGACAGAATAATCAATGCTAAAACCATAAAGCCTATTTATTCAGACAAGGATACCAAGTTCAGGATATTGGCATTTGATATTGAGATGGCTGAAGAGAACGGAGAAGAAAAGATAATAATGATTTCCTTTGTAGGCAATAACGGTTTCAAGAAAGTCATCACAACCTGGAAAGAGAAAGCTCAAAAATATGTTGAATCTCTTCCTGATGAAAAAACATTGTTAGAAAGATTTGTTCAGATAATCAACGAACAAGACCCAGATTTTGTCATTACTTTCAACGGAGACAATTTTGATTTCCCTAAGATAAGAGACAGATCTGAAAAACTAAAGGTTTCTATTAAACTATGTAGGGATAAGTCTAAGATAAGACTAGTCAGGAGAGGCAGAATATCGTCAACAAAAATAAGAGGCAGAGTTCACATCGACCTGTTCGATTTCATCGATCATATACTATCTCCCTCAATGAAGACAGAAGTTTTATCTTTAGATGCTGTGGCCGAAGAACTCCTAGGCCTGAAGAAAAGAGATTTGAAATGGAAGGACATCCAAGAATCCTGGAAAACAAAGAAAGGTTTAGAAAAATTGGCAGATTATTGTTTATGGGATTCCCAATTGACTTTAAAACTCTCTGAACAGATATTACCACAAATATTCGCTCTTTCTACACTGACTGGCATCATACCATTTGATGCTGGGAGATATTATTACTCTCAGTTGGATGAAGCTTACCTGTTGAGAAAAGCGTTCCAACAACATGTTCTAATCCCAAACAACCCCAAGCAAGATGAAATAATGAAGAGGAGGATGAGACCTGCTTACACAGGTGGTTTTGTTGTTGAACCAAAGAAAGGCATCCACTCAAATATAATAGTATTCGATTTTAGGAGTCTGTACCCAACAATAATAGTCACACATAACATTTCTCCCGAGACCATGGATTGTCAACACAAAGAATGTAAAAAGAATAAACCCCCAGGAACAGAACATTGTTTCTGTACTAAAGCCAAAGGTTTCATACCAAGAAACTTGGAAGAAGTAGTCAAGAATAGAATCGAGATCAAAAACAAGATGAAAAAATTAAAGAAGGATTCTTTAGAGTTTAAAAGATTGGATAATACTCAATACGCTTTGAAGATTATCGCAAATTCTATCTACGGATACATGGGATACTTTGGTGCTAAGTGGTATTGTTATCCTTGTGCTAGTGCTGCTGCAGCCTTTGGGAGATTTTACATTAAAAAGAGCATCAGCATGATTGAGAAAGAAGGTTTTGAAGTTATTTACGGAGATACGGATAGTGTCTTCCTAATAATGCCGAATGTCAAAAAATTGGAATTGATAAAGAGAGCTGAAAAATTCTTGAAAAAGATTAACGATCAATTACCAGGAATGATACAACTTGAATTCAGGGGAAAATACGAAGGCGGTATCTTCGTGACAGTTAAAGGAGTGAAGAGAGGAGCGAAGAAAAGATATGCTCTAATCGACAAAGATGGTAACCTGGAAATAAGGGGGTTTGAAACCGTCCGAAGAGATTGGTGTGATTTGGCTAAAGACATACAACATGAAATTCTCAGGATAATCCTTCAAGACAAGGATCCTGATAAAGCGACTAAGTTAGTGAAAGATACTATCAAGAGATTAAAAACTGGTAAAGCACCCTTAGAAGAATTGACGATCTACACTCAATTAGTGAAACCTTTATCTGAATACGAAGCGATTGGACCACATGTTAAAGTCGCGAGGAAAATGAGAGACAGAGGAAGACCTGTTGGAGAAGGAATGATAGTCAGTTACATAATCACAAAAAGATCCGGTAGTATTTCTGATAAGGCCAAGCCACTTGAAGATGTGAAAGAGGGAGAATACGATCCTGACTATTACATCAACCATCAGGTATTACCAGCGGCCATGAGAGTATTGAGTGCATTGGGGATAACAGAACAACAAGTCTTATCAGGAAAAATTCAGGCCAAACTCGGAAAATGGTTTAAGAAGTAAATAAAAATAATTAAATCTAATTACTAATGTTACTCAGGTTCTACGCTGAAATTCTTTTAACCAGTCCCCACAAGAAACACAACGCTCCCATTACTGCTAGTGTTAATGGCAATGCACTCCACACATCCACAGATACGGATGCAAAATAATTCCACACCAGTCCAAAGACAGCCACTCCCAGACCTTTCATCATCTTGTAGCTGGCATATGCTAGTTTCTCATCTTTCGGCATTTTCTTCCATGATTTGCACATATTTAATATTTGTTCACGATGACTTAAAACCTTGACTCTATTCAAAAATTATTTTATATTTTACATCAAATTAGATGATATGGTAACTAAAGAAGAGATGATAGAAAAACAGAAAACGACGATCAGGAGGCTGAAAGAGCAGTTAAAGGATTTTAAAAGGGAAACAAAGGCAAGAATGAGTACCCTAATAACATCCGCTTTTGGTTTTGTTGCCGCATTGTTCTGGAGAGACGCGATTAAAGCCCTGTTAGATCAGACATTCGGTGTCAATCCTGGACAAGGATTTTGGTTAATCCAGATGGGTATCGCAGTAGTAGTGACTATAATGGCCGTAATAGTGATTTTCTTAGTATCAAAAACCATGGGAAATAGTGATTGAGTGGAAAAAAAAATCTTGAAAAAATACAAGGAAGCAGGTAAAATCAACCAAGAAGCTAAAACCTTAGCCAGAAAACTATTGAAACCCGGAGTAAAGGTTTTAGACTTGGCTGAAAAGATAGAGAAGTTTATAAAAGAAAATAAATCAGGTTTAGCATTTCCTGTTAACATATCCTTGAACGATATAGCTGCTCACTACACTCCAGATATCAATGATACTCTCACTTTGAAAGAGGGGGATTTAGTTAAAGTTGACATTGGCACTCATGTAGATGGTTATATAGGAGATAGCGCTTTCTCTGTTCGTCTGGGAGAAAAGTCTGATGTTTTAATAAAAGCCGCTGAGGATGCTTTGGAAGAATTCATAAAAACTGTCAGACCAGGGAAAACAGTCGATGAACTCTCACTTTTAGTAGAGGAAGTCGTTACAAGCCACGGTGTCAACCCTGTAAGAAACTTAGCTGGTCATTCAGTAGAACAATACACTCAACATGGTAGTTTATCTATCCCAAATGGCCATGTTCCAATAAAACAAGAATTGAAAGAAGATCAGGTCTTGGGAATGGAGGTATTCACCACGACAGGTGAAGGTATAGTCAAGGAATCTTCACCCACTCTAATCTACATGCTAATAACACCAAAACCAGTTCGGTTAAGAGAATCTAGAAAGATTTTAGAATTGATATTGAATGAGTATCAAACTTTACCGTTTGCGAGAAGATGGTTGAAGAATGTTGGGAGTCAAGTTGGTTTACAATTGGCATTGAAAGAACTTGTGTCAAAAGAAGTATTGCATGAATATCCTCCTTTGAGGGAAAAATCTCATGGGTTGGTTGCTCAGGCTGAGGAGACCATTATTGTTTTGAATAAGCCTATTATTACAACTAGGTTATAGATTCTAGGAAAGTCAGATGAAAAAAATTCAATTCTTATATATTATTTAATCCCCAAGCAACCAAAATACACTTTTCTCCCATTTGGTTTAAATAATTTGACGGCTTTTTACCATTCTTTAACTGGTAATATCTTAATTTATATAAAATTCTTTTCCACAATGGTCTATCCTCTATGAAGGATCCACGTAAATACAATCCCATGAGACCATCGCGAGTTATTACTTTGATTTTGAAATTCCCAATCTCAATGTTTGTGGTTCTGTGAGAATTTTTATTGATTGAAAGATCGATAATAAATCCATTAGGCCCATATAAAAAATGTTGATTTGGACCTATGCGGGAATAACCTTGTTTTTTTCCTATTTTTTCATATTCACATTTTGGTACATCTCGGTAACCTCTATCCCTCAGCAGAAGTCTTATATCGCTTGGGGATACTCCATCTATCTCTCCATCCATAAACTGCCAATTGTTTCCATCCGAATATAGATGGATCGCTAAAGCAAGACTTCCTTGAATCATTACACCTAATTCTGAAAGTTCTTGGGCCGTTGAAAGAGCTTCTGTAAAATTATTTGAAGAAAATGAATTGAAAAAATATTCATGAATCATAGGTACCAATATTTGCACATATATTTGTACCAAACTTATTTAAATCCCTGGCACCAACATAAGAAACGGAATGGTAGTATGACAACTCCGTCCGTCGTCAAAAGTTTGACCAAAAACAAAACCATAAAAAAAATTTTTAAGGTTCTTTTCAAGGAAAAACAGGAAGGAAAACCAGGACTATCCATATCAGAACTCTCAGAGAAAACAGGAATTGAAAGGCACAGGTTAGTCGGCATCCTAGAAGTTTTGACTATTTTAGGTCTTTTAGTTGTTTTTGATATAGGAATGGCTAAAGCATTCGCCCCATCAATCCCACTCTTGAGAATGAAACAATTTATTAGAGTATAGAATGAGTAATCTACAATTATGACAATAATTGGTCTAGACTTAGCAGGAGTTGAAACTAGACCTACTGGTTTTTGTGTTCTTGACGAAATGAAAGCTGAGACCCAATTAGTTTACAATGACAAAGAAATACTCCAGAAAATAAACAAAGTTAAACCCAAAGTGATTGCTATTGATGCACCACTTTCTCTTCCGAAAGGAAGGAAATCAATCGAAGAAAGAACTAACGTTCACCTGAGAGAATGTGATAAAGAACTTCTAAAAAGAAGGATTAAATTCTTTCCTATAACACTCGGTCCCATGAGAAAACTCACAGAAAGGGGAATTAAACTAAAGGGTTTATTAGAAAGCAAAGGATTCAAAGTTATAGAAGTCTATCCAGGCGGTGCTCAAGATGTATTAGGCATTCCAAGAAAACAACAAGGATTGTGTAAATTAAGAAATGGATTAGGAAAGTTAGGGATTAAAGGATTAACAAAGAATATGACTGATCATGAATTAGATGCAGTTACTTCTGCTTATGTTGGCAAATTGTTCCTAGAAGGAAATTCTGAAACTCTTGGTAGTAAAAATGGAATAGTCATGCCTAAAGAATAAATAAATATTTGGAACTTGAAAATACTTAATGCACTCGAGAATACCTCCCGGTGTATTGATGGTAAATTATCTCAGAAAAATAATTGATAAAGACCTTTTTGTAAGTAAACATTTACATGAACTGTCTGGAAAAAAAGTTCTTATAAGGATAGATACAAATGGACCAGTTAGAAACGGCCATCCTGATTTAAATTCTTATAAGGTTTTTGCTCATGGAAGGAACATAGAGAAATATGTTGAGCATGGCGCTTTGCCCATCATAATGACACATCAAGGAAGAAAAGGAAATGATGAGTTTATCGGTAACCTTTCTGCTGTAGCAAGAAGAATAGAAATAATGACTGGAATTAAAATCAAATACGTGGATGAGGTGATGGGTCCTAAAGCAAGTAAAGCCATAGAAAACATTGAGCATGGAGAAGCCGTCTTCCTGAGGAATGTTAGGGATCATCCTGAAGAAGCAAACTTAGAAACAAAACAAGAGATGACCAACTCCTCACTCACTGAATTCTTCAGAGACAAAGTTGATATATTCATCAATGACGGACCTTCTGTATGCCATAGAGCACAGTGTAGTTTAGTTGGGTTTTTCGGTGTAATACCATCTTATTTCGGTCTCCAGATGGAATTTGAACTTGAAGTTGTAGAAGATTTAAAAGAAGATTTAAAAGCTGGAAAAGAAATGACTTTTTTTGTTGGTGGGAAAAAATTCGAAAAAGTCGAATATTTGAAGAAAATTCTCGGATACTCAGGAGCAAAATTCTGTACGGGTGGTTTGACTGGTCAGTATTTGACTCATGTTGCAGGGATGGAGCTTAACGGAGATAATAAAGAAATCTTGAATGAGGATGAGTTAAAAATAGCTGAAGACCTTTATGAAAATTTTAAGGATAAAATTGAGATGCCTACCGATTATACTCTAGAAAACAGAGAAATTGTTGATCAAAAGAATTTACCACACTCAAAAGGTTTAATTTTTGATATTGGCCCTAAAACTGTAAAAAAATATGTAGAAGAAATAAATGGCAGATGCGTTTTTGCAGGAGTTATGGGTGTTTTCGAAAAGGGGTTCGATAGAACACTTGAACTACTCAGAATGGCTTCATGCCCTAAAACAGTTATTTTTGGAGGACATTCATCCGCCGCTCTATTCCAGAATCATGGAATATACTATCACTTTACAGAAAAAGGAGGAAAGGTTATAACTTCAGGCGGATCTGCTTTAGCTTTTTTAGCTGATGTTGATATGCCCGGACTTGATGTTTGTCTATAGATTTTAGATGGTTTAACTCTCACTTTATCGTTGAGAGTACTTTATCACATTGAGAAATTATCTTTTCAGATTCTTCAAACGGATAATGTGCATCTATGTTAACAAGTAGTCTCCTTTTTTTAAAGAAGTCTATCAATGGTTTAGTTTTTTTCTTATACTCTTCCATTCTAGTTTTGATGGCTTCTGGAGTTTCGTCTTCTCTCTGATAGAGTTCACCGCCACATTTATCACATACACCACTCACTTTTGGTGGAACTTCTTTTACATGGTATATGGCACCACATTCTCTACATGTTCTTCTACCACTTAATCTCCATTGAATTACATCTGTAGGAGCAACAATGTTCAGGACTTTATTCATTTTTTTGAATTTTTCAAGTTCCCTCGCTTGGCGGATTGTTCTGGGAAATCCGTCTAACAAAAAACCATTCTTACAATCTTCTTTTTTAAGTCTTTTCTTAATGAGTTGGATCACTATCTCATCAGGTACAAGGTCACCTCGGTTAACATAATCATCTACCCTTTCTCCCAGTTTGGTTTTCTCTTCTATCTCTTCACGTAATAATTGACCAGGAGAAATATGGGGAATATTGTATTTTTTAGAAAGGATCTCTGCGTAAGTTCCCTTTCCTACACCTGGTGGTCCTAGTATAACTATATTCATAATATTCCTCTAGATTTCACTTATTCTTTAATTTTATCCTCCATTACACTTAAATTATACTCATCCATTCTCATAAGGATTTTTTATTACAGTCCGAATTCGGTCATTTTACTTGTTTTTTTCGTATTTTAAGGCCGTTTTCCGTTTGTCCTGTCCGAACATTCATCAACGAACAAAAAAGTATCTCTCACTTTTGAGTGAGAGTTGATATTATTTAAATTGAAATATATTTTTAAAACTATAATTCAATATATTTCAAAAAAATTATTAAATTAAAAAATATATTTTTTTATTATTGTTTAATTTTGATTATATTAAATCATATTTAAATTATAATATAATTTCCTTTAAAAAACCCATATTTTTCATACCTTTAATAAATGTTTACCCTAGATTATTTGTTTTTAATTTTCTTTCCTAGAGATACTCTCTCTAACCCATGTTTTCCAGTATTTTGATAACCTTTCTAATGCATTTGAAAATTGAGATGACAGAACCAAAGGCGAATACTTATCCTTTCTAGATATCAAACCAAATCTTTTCATTACTTTGAAAGCATCGTATGCCGTCCCTCTAACCAACTTCTCATTTTCTATTATCTCATTAATGGTTGCAGGTTTTTTCTTCAGGTATCTCAGGATCTTATCTGCACATTCTTTTGTCTTTTCTTGCCTCGGAAACAATAAATCCAGGAACTCTTCCCATGAGAGTTCATTCAGGTCTACCTTACCTATTACCCATGTCTTTATTTCCATTCCATCACCAATTAATGACGGTTCGATAAAAATAGTATGGTTTTCTGACTTAAATATGTCGCTATTTGCCATATATTTATATATAGGAGCAATTTGATCCAGATAATTCATCAAAAGTCTATAAAAAGAATGGATATATAGGGTTTCTGTCACTATTTAATGACAGTTAGCTCTTTTTCTTCTTATCGTTAATTTCTTTTATTCGAGAGAGCTTCATTAATACCCCCTCGATAGAATGAGCAAGATCTTCCCCATCACTCGTTAATTCAATGATTTTGATTCTTCCTTGTTTTTTAAATGAGACTAGACCCAATTTCTTAAAATCGTCTAATAGTTTTACAGTATGAGAATAAGTGCAATCAACTTCCTTTGAAACTTGTGTTGCGTATCTTGGACCTTTCTTAAGACTGAGCATCATTTTGACTGGTTTAAGCCTCAAAAAAAGCCTTGCTAGGGCGGTGTCTGTCATCACCATATTACCAAAAATTTATTCGTTTCTGGAGTATTTATATCTTTTGGTGCTTTAATTAAAAAATATATTTTTTAAAATAATAAAAAAAATATAATATTAAAAATTTATATAATTAAAAAGATAATTAAAATTTAATCAAATTAAAACATATATTAAAAAATATATAATAAATTACAATTCACACCAAAATTTTTAGAAAGTGAGAGAGCCATAAGGATAGAGTTAATTTCCACTAATAAGTTGTAACATTTTTTCCCCTGTTAGAGACCTGTAAGGACTTAAAAAACTCTTATACTAGGAAATTGATATCTAAATCATGAAAAAACTATACTGGATTATAATCGTAATAATAATTCTAGCCTTGGTCGCTGCGTACTCCCTTGGTTATTTAACCTTTTAGGAAACCAAGATCAAGAGTTAGATAATATTAATTAGTTTGTACACTCATGATTTTATTTATGATAATAATTACTTTTCTTGGAACAGTATCAGGAATACCTTCTCTAAAAAGGAATCATCCAGCCATAACTCTAGAATATTTTACAGATTATAGGGATGTTTTACTCTTTGATTGCGGAGAAGGAACACAAAAACAGTTGATGAAATCTGGTATAAGTTTCATGCAGATAAACAAGATTTTCATTTCTCATTGGCATGCAGATCATTTTGCCGGTTTGATACCATTGATACAAACAATGAACCTAGAAAATAAAACAAATACTTTAACGATATTCGGTCCTGAGGCAGAAAGATTTGTTTCTGATATAATAGACTTGGGATACTTTGGGTTGAGGTTTCCTGTGAAGGCTGTCAATGTTCCCTTTGAAGGAAGTGAGATTTCAGTAGTAGATGAAACGGAAAATTATAAGATCCTATCAATACCAGTCTATCATTCTGTACCTACTGTTGCTTTCTGTTTTCAAGAAAAGGATAAGTGGAATCTGGATGATAGGAAAATTGACAAACTAGGAATAAAAAGAGGGCCCTGGTTGAAAAAACTAAAGAAAACAGGTAAAATTAAATGGAAAGATAAAGAAGTGAGAATAGAGGATGTGGGTTATGTTAGAAAAGGATTGAAAGTCGTGTATTCTGGAGATACAAGACCTTGTAAAAACATAGTGAAAATTTCCAAGGATGCAGATTTGCTAATCCATGATGGCACTTTCCTAGAAGAGGATGTTGGGGATAAAGCACATGCAGATGTTAAAGAAGCGGCAAAGCTTGCGGAGAAAGCCAATGTTAAACAACTCATATTAACTCACATTAGTAGAAGATACACAGATTTGAAAGAATTGGAGGAAGAAGCAAAGAAAGCTTTCAAAAACAGTAAAATCGCTTATGATCTAATGAAAGTTAAACTGAAAAAGTAGTTAGTTTATTTTCCAATTTTTTTACGAGGTTTAATCTCTCTTTTAATTCTTTCTTTAATATAGATATGTATTCTGTTTGTGCAGGATCCACTCCATTTAAAACAGCTAACTCATAACTCAAAACATCTCCTAAGAATATGAGAGACATCATTTTTGATAGTTTAGACTTGCCTGTAGCCCAGAGCTCATTCGTTTTACGGACCCTATTCATTATTAATTTCTTACTAACTTCTATTCTTGTTCTAATCTCTTCTGGTTCTTCTTTATCTCTGAGGAAAATGATCGATGAATTTTTGTTCAATTTTTCATCCTGAAATCCGACAATCTCATTATGATTTAATTCAGGAAAAGCATCACAGTAAGCCGGTACTTTACTGTTCTCATTAAACTGTGTTTTCATCCTCTTTGCTACTGCAGTGAATTCATTAAACCCATAAATAACTGGGATCGAATCTTTCAGATATAAAGCAATTTCTTTGATCCCTTCAGTTTTTATTTTTTTTAGAACTTGTATGCCCTCATCAATATCTTTTTTGAGATTAATCAATCCGAATTTATTTAGACACACCATCATTGGGAAGAAGAGATAAGGCAATGCAACTCGTGGTTGATAACCTCTCGGTATCAATATACACGGTAAATTGAATCTTTCACACCATTCTTTAAGTTTTCCATCAGATGTTATTCCGATGATTTTACATTTTTTTTCAATTGCGTCAACAAATTGGCTCAAAGTCTCTTCTGTATTACCAGAATAAGTGACACAAAAAACAAGTGAGTTTTCATCGGCGTGTCTAGGAAGATGATACTGTCTGGAGACTTCTATTCGAATGAGTAATTCATCCCTCAAAAGATCCTTTAAAAGATCACCACCAATCGCAGAACCTCCCATTCCACATACTATTATTTTGTTGAATTTGTAATGGGGGAGAGTGACTTTTTCCGTTATATCTACCGCATCCTCACACATCTCAGGAAAATTCTTAACCGTCTCTATCATATACAAATATTTCTCTCCGATTCTATTTAACTGTCGTTTATACTGTTAAAAAATTAAAATTTCATTGCAGTGAATCCAATTACTACCCAAATCCATACCCATAATGGTAAATCTGGCAGACTTCCGAGAAGGTTTAGAGCATAAAGTAATCCTGTTATAAATACAAACCTTCCAAAACCTCCACCTTCCCTTTCCCTGAAAAACCATGCCCTTCTCCAAGGCGAGCATTCTTCCATTTTATATTTTTCTATTTTTCTCCCGACTGCCCTTCCTATTTCATCCCATGTCGGTTCTTTACTAAGTTTGGATTTACTCTTCTTTTTATCAGGCAAAAAACCACCTCAAAAAATGTTGAAAAAAGATACAATAAATAGATTGCCCCCACCGGGATTCGAACCCGGAACGCTTCCTCCGCAGGGAAGTATCTTATCCATTAGACTACAGGGGCAAACAATAATTATTTAAAAGATATAATCCTTAAGAAAGAAAATACTAACTAAACTTTAAAGGTGTTGGATTGAAAGAAGAGATGAAGTGCACGAGCTGTGGTATAAGTTTATTAGGGGACGATAAATACGTCAAGTTTAAGTGTCCAGATTGTTTGAAATCTATCATCTTCAGATGCTCACGTTGTAAGAGGTTATCGAATAATTATAAATGCATTAATTGTGGTTTTGTTGGTCCGTAGGTGTTTGAATGGGTAGCGTTATAGTCACATTCAGGATAATGCCTGAAGGAATTGAAACTGATTTGGATTCTTTGGAAGATACTATACGAGAAAAAATTAAACCGCAAAGGATGAATCGCGTTCCTATTGCCTTTGGTTTAAATGCTATAGAAATAGTGAAACTAGTCGAAGAAAAAGAAGGTGAAATGGATAGAATCACTGATGAGATTAAAAAAATAAAAGGAGTGAGAGAAGTAGACGTTAAGGATTTAACAAGAAGTCTTTAATCATCTCGCTATCACAAAAAGCCTATGTCTATCACTTTCTTTCAACTCTTCTATTATCCTCCTCTTTATCATTCTCTTTGGATCAGGTAGCATCTCAACTCTTGTTTTCAAATCTTCAAAACTCTCGAATTTTTTTTTCCTTCTCTCCCCGATTATACTCCACATATGTTTTTTTCCTATTCCTGGCAATAACTCCAAGCTGTGTAAACGAGTGGATACAGGACCAGCTACGTTGAAGAAATTAACAAACCTCTTTTCATCATGATCAATTATCTTATCAATCACATCCTCCAACTCCTTCTTCGCAAAACCCGTCAAATGATCGTACTTAATCCTTCCTTTAATATACTTCACATTTTCTCTCTTCCCTTCCCCTATGTAAACCAAATCCCCAGGTTTAATGACAACATCAGTTTTAATGACAACCTCTAATAAACTCAAGAAGTTGTTACCAACACCCTGAACAATGGGTTCAGCCCTTCTGCTATCAGCATGACCCCTTGCGAGGAAATCCAATACTATTATGTAATCATCTTTCATAGAAGATACACCCACTCCCTATATAAACTTTTTAACACTCTCGAGAATAAGTGTTTTTTCTTCATCAGTCAAGATATTATAATCCTTTTCAAGGATGAGTCTTAAATCATCGTTATCTGTAGGCAACAGATTAACTATGGCAATAATTTGTCTCTCTCTCAACTTCTTAACTTCTCTCAATTTTTTCATGAGTTCTGTTGCTTTTTTCGCGGTTAACTCATTGTATTTTTTCAAGTAACTCAAAGCATTCTTCTGTTCGTAACCGAGTTCTATCTCTTTCTTCCTCTCAGTTAAAACTCCCTTTGCTTCCGTATCCGTTATCAGTTTTTCTCTCATTATTTCTTCCATTTAGATCGCCTTTAGATGTTCGGGCCTAGCTATTATATTCTTCTCCTTTTTACCATCTATTATTTTGATTATATAAGATTTACCTCTTTTGCTCATGACTATTCCAGGCCGACCAAAGAATCTCTTGAAGGGCCTTCCCTTAAGACTTGATGGATTTGGTTTTATGACGACTTTACTCCCTATCTTAAACTCTTCTAAGTATTTTGTTATAGGAGTTTTTTCTCTAGCTCCCCTTCTCAGCAAAGATCTGGTTCTTTTTCTCGGTCCCTTGGATTTTTGTACCATTCAATCACTATATATTTTTATAACATCCAATTCAATTTTTTTAACTTTATTGTTTATTAATCCAGATACATTTGGTTCAGTCCTATCTCCATCTCCGTTTATAAGTTCTTTCACGTAAAGACCTGATTGGGTCGTGATCTTCAACTCGACCTTATTCTTCCTTAAAAGTTTGAATTTTATATCTTTAACCATTCTTCTCCTTATTCTGTTAGACCTTCTTCTTAGTACACGAATTGGTGTTTTTTGTTTGATCATAATACCTTTCAGTTTCCTAAGCCTCTCCAAATTTTCAACTGGATTTTCAAATTCTACTATTGCTCTATAAGTCTTATCGTATTCTGCAAATTTTATCTTCCTGATAATATTTTTTTCAACGATTTTCAAGTTCTTTACTTTGACTTTCTTAGATTTGTTTATCGATTCCCTTGCTTTTTTCAATCCCAACTTTCTCCTCTTTGGATTAACCAATTCTATGACGAAAGGACGCCAACCCAGACATCTTACGTTAACATCCTCCCTACCAGCACCATGAAAACTACTTTTCTCAGATTCAGTTTGTTTTAAGAATGGTTTTTCTATTACTTCCTGAACAGAGGTACGAAAAATTTTTCTCTTCCATTTAGTTTGTGGTATACCTCTTACTAACTTCTGATACTTACCGTATACGTAGATAGAGCGAACATTCATTTCAACTTCACCAGTGTTCAAATCAAGAAGAATCGTAATATCAGGCAACTTCCTATTCATAACTTTTCTAGTTATCCTTTCAATTTCTTTTCCAAACCCACGATTTATCTCAGTCTTTATCGATTCACACCATTCTATTCCAACTTTGTTCCATAAATCTTGTTCTCTTTCTATGAGTCCAGGAGTTAACTTGCAACCAACTAGGAATGTATCATACTCATATTTTTTCAGTTTTTTAACGATTAGTTTCACTTTTTTTTTAAGTTCTGAGAAAATATCAGAACAAACATAACATTTTCTTGGCTTCTTGGGTTTGAGTTTCTTTAGGTGAAATTTCATCCCATAGAAGTTGGAGTCATCAAAATCGATTTTTTCTCCAGAATCGATTGACATGGCAACATAATTTCTGATTATTCTACCTCTTTCTTCATTCGTTAACCCAGAGAGTAATTGCGAGAATCCTCTGCCTAAACATCTATCACATATAAAACCTTCTTTCATCATCTCTATAGTTTTTTCTTTTAAGTCCACCAAAACACCATTAAATCATTCTCTATAACTTCATTCCAAACTTCTTAGCAAGTTGCCTTATCATTCCCCTTTTCAAACCCTTAGCACCACCAATCTTCTTAATCATTTTTTTTGCTTGTTTGTATTGTTTAAGCAAATCTCTTACATCTTTCTGAGTAGTACCAGAACCCTTTGCAATTCTCTTTATCCTGCTGCTATGAATTAAATCAGCATTCTTTCTTTCTTCGGGGGTCATACTATCGATGATGTACTTATACTTCTTCAACTTCTCTTCTTGTACAATCAACAATTCTTCAGGAATCGAATAACCCAAACCAGGCATCATATTCAAAACCTCACTGAAAGAACCCATCTTTTGTACGCCACTTATCTGACTGTAGAATTCTTCGAGATTAAATTTTCCAGTTAATATTTTCTCAACATCTTCTTCTTTGAATTCAGCTTCCTTCGCTTTTTCTAAGAGTGCTTGTAAATCGCCCATACCCAACAATCTTGAGACAAAACGAACAGGATCATAAACTTCCAAATCACTCAATTTTTCACCAGTTCCAATGAATTTAACTTTTGCTCCAGTTGCTGAACATGCAGACAGAGTACCCCCACCCTTTGCAGTCCCATCCATTTTTGTAACAATAACACCAGTTATTCCAACCAATTTATTGAATTCTTCTGCTTGTTTTCCACCTATCCTTCCTATATCCGCAGGAATCACTAACAAGACCTCATCTGGTTGACATATCTTATACATCTTTTTTAATTCTTCTGCCAACTCCTTATCTAAAGCATCTCTACCAGCAGTATCTACGATTATTGTATCGTATTTACGGAACTTCATAAAACCCTCTTTTAGCGCTTTGTAAGGATCCTTATCCTTTGATACGTGAACAGGAACGTGTAATTTATCTCCTAATTGAGTTAATTGCTCTGGTGCGGCAGGTCTGTGATAATCTGAACCAATCATCGCGGGTTTTAAACCCTGTTTTTGGAAATACTTTGACAGTTTCCCTGCAGTTGTTGTCTTTCCAGAGCCAAATAATCCCAACAACATGATTCTTTTCTTTCCTAGGAGACCTACCTTTTCTTCTCCTAGCAGTCTTACCAACTCATCATAAACAACTTTCATCGTATGGTCTCTCAGAGTTATACCAACAGGAATTTCTTCTTTCAAACATCTTCTTCTTATATTCTCTGACAACTCGAAGACTAGTTTCACATCCACATCAGTCTGTAATAAAATCCTTTGAAGACCCTTTATCAGGGCTTCAACTGCTTCCCTATCAACAGTTGTTCTAGTCAATATCTTCCTAACTAGGTTACTCAGATTTTTTCCCAAATCCAGCATAAAACCATCTTAGATTATATTTTCAATAAAATCTTGGGGTTTAAATGTTTTTATAGACGAATAATCTTGCCCTGTTCCGAGAAAGAGAATGGGCTTCTTTAAGGTATGAGCAACCGATAGTATGGCACCGCCTTTCTCATTAATATCTACCTTTGTAAATATAACAGCATCTACTCCAACAGTCTCATCAAACATTTTTGCCTGTGGCACAGCATCATTACCAACGAGAGAATCTATAACGAGTATTTTTAAATCAGGATTATTCACTCTACAAACTTTCTTTAACTCATCCATCAAATTTCTGTTAGTATGACTTCTACCTGCAGTATCAGCAAGTACAACATCTATGCCTCTTGCTTCAGCATGCTTCTTCGCGTCAAATATCACAGCAGCAGAATCCGATCCATACTTGTGTTTGATGGTACCAATATTCAGTCTTTTGCCATGCTCTTCTAATTGTTCGATGCTCGCGGCACGGAATGAGTCTCCAGCAGCAAACACGCAAGAAAATCCTTTATCTTTCAAATAATGACCAACCTTTGCGAGTGAAGTTGTCTTTCCACTTCCATTAAAACCTAAGAACAAGAAAACCGATGGTTTATTTATTTTAATTATATCTTTTAAATCGATCTTTGGAACATCTAAAATTTCAGATAGGCTATCTCTAAAAGTTTTTAGGACTACGTCTTTAACCCTACCTCTTTTCACTTGTTTTCCAACTAAATTTTTCTTTAGATCTTCCTTAATTTTTTCACTAACTTCAAAAGCAACATCAGCTTGCAATAGAGTAATTCCTAAACTCTCTAAAGTTTCTTTCAAATCCTTTTCGGAAATCTTCTTCTCTAAGATTTTTTTTGATACTGATGATGTAACTTCAGTTACATTCTTCTTTAAGACTTTCTTCAGAAAACCGAACATTTTAACCCGCTTCTGGTTCTGTAGTTTGGGACCTAGCCTTCTCCAACAAAGTTTGAATCTCGGGTCTCAATCTCATCAATTCATTGTTTAAGACCATCATCTCATTTTCTACGACCTTAAGACCATTTTCCAATTCTTTCTTTCTCCCCTCTAGGATGTCTTTAGTCTTTTCAGATGTAGTTTCAATAGCAATGTTTGCTCCTAACTCAACTATCATCTTATTTATCTTTTTCAGAGTTCCAGGTACATGCACATTTGATCCTAATGGAAGGAATATCTCCTGCCCTTTACTTTTTTTCACTTCTTCCACAGAATTCAGAGTAGTCTCGATTTCGAGCATCTTAGTCAACAACAAATCCCTTCTATTTATTAAGGCCTTAACTCTGCTATCCAAGATCTGATATCTGGCCAGTTTTTCTTGTATCTCTCTCTGGTCCATAGAATCCCTTAGTTAAATGAAATTAATAAACTTTAGACTTTTAGTTTGAATTCATCTCTGGCAATGTTTTTTAGTAATCTAATTAACGTAATCAGATTCCTTCTTTTTACTGATATCGCACCAACCGATCTGAACTTGCTGCTAGCTCTTATCAGATGATCGTGCTTCGTTTGATTAACCCTTACAAACTTTTGCTCACCAGGATATTTTGGTTTGAATACGTCTATCCAAAGTTTATCGAATTTACCTTGATCTACTCTCCCTACGAACTTACTCGTTCCAGTAGAATAGAATATCTTTGCTGGGCCCTTTTCATCGTAATCGGTTTTCTTCTCGATCAAAAGTCTATTGAGTATTTTTGTGATAGTATGACGGTTCAACTTCAACTGTTGAGCTATATCTGTTATCGTAAGGCCTCTTACACTTTCTTTTAAAACTTTCAGCACTCTTTTCGTATTCTTTGTATCGTATTCTACTTCTTTGGACGTTTCTATTTCTTTCATCACAACTCACCCCTAGTATAGTTTAAATAGTACTGATATATAAATGTTATTCATATAATATATAGACATTAAATAATATATGGAGGTGTTGTTAAATGACAACAGTCACTTTGTTTAAAATTGAACCCATGCCAACAAAAAATAATGTGATCCATGGGTTGAAAGGAAGGAGAAATGGGTTCTGGCTCAAAGCGAAGGAATCCAAGTATAACAAAGATGAAATAGAAGTAGATGTTTGGTATGAGGAAGATGTGGAAACAGGTCTGAAGAGAGCTTTCTCAGACGAAGCTTACGAGATGGTTGAGTATCTAAAGACGAAAGGCAAGGAAAAAGTTATCAGGAAAATCTATTGTTTCATCAACTTGGAACTCAAGACGTTAGAGATATATAGAGGCATCGATGTAATCACATACAAAATTAAAGAGATAATAGAGAGTCTTTTGGAAACGAATTTAGTGACAATTTCCCTTGATGCAGGTCATCTAATGCACATAGTTAAGCAATACAGCTCTGAACTTAAGCAAGCGATGTTCAAGTACATTCATGGGTTGTGGTATCATATAATTCGAGGAAGACATCTCGAAAAAAACGGAAAGTATAAGGATTTTATCGTGGCAAAGCCAGACTCTTTGAGATGTGTGTCAATCATCCCAAAGATCAAGTTCTTGAACGGAAATGGATATTCGGTCACGATAAACGGGGATAAAGGGACGATAAAAATGTGGGATGGAATGTTCAAGTGGAAGCCAAGACTTGAAGTGAGACAAATAGTTTCAATGGTTGCTGATGTTTCGAAATTGCCTTCCTTTTAAGTTTTTATAATTTTATAAAATGTACGATTCTAAGAATTATTACTGGGTCCATAGTCTATCGGTTAGGACATTGCCCTTACAAGGCAAAAAGCCCAGTTCGACTCTGGGTGGACCCATTTTCTATTAACCCGATAATTTTTTCTGGTAATCCATCTCTATTATTAGGAGTTACGTAGAATATCTTGCCATAGTTCTTGTATTTTGGGACTAAGTTTCTGTGAAGTACTATGATAATAGTTTTATCTAGGTCCAATATTTCTTCGATTTTTTCTTTGAACTTCTGAGATAATAACTCCATAGTTCCTAGTTCATCGATACATATGATATCGCACTCTTTCGTAGAAAAATCCAAAGCCTTCAATGCAACTCTTTCAAAATCTTCTAGATCGACACGATATTTTCCTACCTGAGGACCGGTTTCCCGGTTGATACTTGACAGAATACCTTCATCGCCCGAATTGATATCAATGACTTTAAATCCAGTTCTTTTTCCTTTACTTCTAATTTCAGGTGTTATGAAACCCCCGACTTTTAATCCCCTCCTTTTTAGAATATTAATGACTTTCATCAAGACAGTTGATTTTCCAGAACCAGGGGTTCCAGTTAGAAAAATGTCCATGTCATCCCCTTAAATCTTTTACTACTGATAATAAAATAGATAGGATGTTCTGGAAGAGTGAGGAAGAAAATTTTAAGAAAAAACCAAAGGAGGTTATTAAAGAAAGAATAGACGAATCCAAGATTAATGCGATAGTGGAAAGGCTAGAATCGATAACACAACAAGTTAATTCGATGTCAAGACACTTGGCAGGTATTTCTAAAAGAGTTGGTCAAGCAGTAGATGCTTCACTTGCTTATCAAAAAGATCTGGATGATTTTGAGAGAAGGATTGGACTGATTAAGTCAAAGATAGATGAATTGGAGAATGTTGTTCCTGAAGTTGAATTGGAAAAGAAGTTAGGAAAAAAGGCGGGATAGCGAGGCGTGGATTTGAACCACGGACCTCGGGGTTATGAGCCCCGCGAGCATGCTGTTCTATAACTCCAGGCTGCTCTACCTCGCTGCATTCTAATTATCTTGCCGTTTTATTTAAAAGATTTTCGTTTAACTAAACTTATAAAGTATTTTCTCCCCCTTGTTTCCCTTCTACTTTTTTTAGTTCTCAGCATTCCAATATCTTCGAGATGTTTTATATGTTTTCTCAAACCGAATTGACTTATCTTTCCAAATTTATCGACATATTTATTATATAACTCAGTCGATGTAATCTCTTTTTCATCAGACAATAATTCCACGATATTTTTTTCAACTCCATCTAATTTTTCTCTCATCATTTTGAGTTTTACAGGCCCTGTTTGTTTCAAGACCTTTTTGACATGATCGACCTTTACTTTGTCAGAATCTTCTTCTTCACAGACTCTCGCTGCTTTTCTTAAACACTCTAAACCAATTCTAACATCCCCACCCTTATTGACAGCATGATTCGCACATAAAAGTATGACTCCTTTTTCTAGAACTCCTGATCTGAACGCAGCCTTACATCTTTCCATCAGAACATCCTTCATTTCTTGTAGAGTATAAGGTTTGAATTCTATCTCTTCGACATCTAAGCTACTCTTTATCCTAGGCTCAACATTGACGAAAATATCACGATAATTTGATACCATCACTAAGCCTATAGGGTTATCAACATATTGATTTAAACGAAGGAGGTCATACAGAGCATTCTCATCTTTCTTGATCAACTGATCGACTTCATCCAAACAAACTACTAAGCCCTTCTTTGTCTTTCTCAAAACCTCTATCAACCTTTCTATGATTTCGTCTTTTGATAGTCCCCTCCTCTGGACGAAGAACCCCAAATCCAAAACAAGTCTTACCAATATCGCATGAGAAGTATTGTAATCCCAAGTGTTGATGTAAACTGTTTGGGCCCTGTCAGAATATTCTTCCAACTCTCTGAACACGAATTTGATTGAAGCAGTCTTCCCTATCCCTGGAATTCCGAATACGAACATGTTTTGTGCTGGTCTTCCTTTGCTGGTCGGAGATAGATTATTTGCTATCCTTTCTATCTGATGTTCTCTGTGTGGCAATAACTCTGGGAGGTATTCTGGAGATAAGATTTGTTCATTCTTGAATATTCTTGATTCTGATTCGAACAAACTCTCACCAAGACTAACTCTTGATAGAATTTTCCAAGAGTTTTATTATCTCTCCCTTTCCTCTATCGATAATATAAGGACCTAGTCTGGGACCTCTCTCTCGGTTTAAGATAATTTTATAAATCAATCCGAAGAACTTCGTTGGTTTAATTCTCTGACTTTTGGCTACTTCAAAAATTTTGTTCTGCAATTTTTCTCCATCTTTTTCTTTTTTGATTTCTTGTATCAATTCTTTTATTGCTGTTTTTTCATCTTTTGATAATTCAACTTTTACTTCTTCAGGTTTTACGAAATCATTGAACCAGTTCTCTGCATAAGCGAATTTTTTCTTTATCTCTTTCTTGACCTTCTCATTCACTTTCGATACATGACCAGTCTCTAATAACTTTTGAACAACAAAATAAAGTTTATTCTTTTCTGGTGCAACACTTGCTAATTCTACTAAGTAATCGTATGGTATGTGTTCTGATAACTTATTCGGCGGTTTCAATTTGTTAATGAATTCAAAAAGTCTTTTCGCATTGAATTCGTCTCTTGGATTATCTAATTTTTCTTTTCCGAAATAAACATCCTCCAGTCTATCAACTTCTCTCATGTAGGTTGGTATGTCGTTCACGTCAATTTCCCTTATCATCCCTGATCTCTTGAACATAAGCAAGATAAAGCTCTCAGGACTTCCATATCTCAGCCACATCTGAGGCGTGAAAACACCCCCGAATGATTTTGATATCTTTTTTCCGCCTTTTTCTAGGAACATCTCATACATTAAATGGAATGGCGGATCCCAGTTTAGTATCTCAGAGCAAATCTTATTGTTGACTTTTACAGAATCTAGAATATCTTTACCATGTGCTTCGAATACTATTTTTAGTGCTGACCATCTTGCAGCAAACTCAACTTTCCAACTCAACTTTCCTTCTCCTTTGAAGTAACTGGCTTCGCCTATATGACCGCAAGCCTTTACAAGAATTTTCTTACCAGTATTAGAGTTAACACCAGTGAAATCTTGGTCACAAACATAGAGAACTTTATGTTCTTTTGGGAGTAATTTGTATGCCCTTGTCGTGTACATTTTTCCACATTTCTCACACAAAGGAAAATAAGGTAAAGTCTCAACAAACTTTTTCTGTCCAACCATCTTCTTGATAATCCTCCCCGCTTTATCGGCATTCAGGAGGATATTTTCTATTTCTTTGTCTAGAATACCCTTCCTATAATTCTCACTACCAGAATTGAAGTTGTAATCTATACCAGCTTTATCTAAAGCATCTAAGAGTTGAGAGGTCATGTGTTGACCAAAACTCGCATGGCATTTCCCGAATGGATCAGGGATGTTTGAAACTGGGGCTCCGATGTATTTTTCTAGCCAATCTGGCATTTCAAAGGGCACTTTTCTTAAACCATCTCTATCATCAGAATACGCTATGACTTCAGATTTAAAACCAAGGTCTCTTAAAGCTAAAGTTACTCCAAATTGTCTGGCCACATCACCAAAACTTCCTATATGTGGTATACCACTAGCTCCTAAACCAGACTCTGTTCTAAGGATTTTCAACCCTCTCTTCAATTTCTTTTCTCTCTCAATGATTTTTCTGGCCCATTTATCAAGCCAGAACTCATATTTTTTACCGGTCATTGTCCTCACTTTATATTTAACTTATTGTTATTTGTTTTTCATTTTTATTTACATTGAGAATACACGAGGAAGCAAAATAAATAAACAGAATGATAATAGTTAAAACTCTAAAATTAAAAGAGCTTTTCTGATTCACCCATCATTGTTTTCACTAACTCTATGAGCAAAGACTTGACAATAATCTTCATGAGAGGTTCTACAAACATTACCTAATGAAATTCTACCTTTTTTTTCATCCAATGTTAATATAATTATTTCAGTGCCGGGTAAACCTTCTGCGAGCAACTTTAAATAGATGTCTCGAAATGCAGTCGTCTTATTAACAAAATAACATTCCACCCAATTTGTCCCCCTTGGTCCACATGCCATCTCATTCCTTTCATAAGAGCTTATACGCTTTCCAAGTTCGCCCACACTAATCGGACTATCTAGTGGTATTAAATGATTCTCATCTACATAAAAACGATCTACCACTACTAACACATTCTCATCTGGCACATTCAACTTAATGTGTAGAAAAATATTTAAATATTTAGAAAAAATATTACGATTTTCGTAAAGTTAACAATTTAATTATTCCCAAAAATACCTCACTCTTCTTCTACCAAAACCAAACCACTTCAGGAGTATGATGCCAGTAATCATCCCACCCAAATGCCCAAAGTATGCTATACCGCCAGTTTGAGGACCGAATAGACTGAGGACACCACCCAACAATTGTATGAGACCGTAGAAACAGATGAAAACGATAGCAGGCATCGGTATGAAGAATTGGACGTAGACTATATCCCTAGGATACATGATGCCAAATGCTGTTAACACACCGAATATCGCCCCTGAAGCTCCGACCATCGGAATATTACTCACGCCCATGAGCGTGCATATGATTAACGAATAGAACACTGAAGAACCAAGACCACAGATGAGATAGTATTTTAAGAATTTACTTTTTCCCATCGTGTATTCAATCTTAGGTCCAAAAACCAGTAAACCGAACATGTTGAAGAAGATGTGTGTGAAATCGGCATGAACGAACATATAAGTGAAGTATTGCCAGAAATAACCTCTTTCTAGCACGGTTTTTGTGTTTAAACCGAGGACATCAGTGACTATTTCTCCGTAAGAATCTGCGATGAAATCAACATTATAGAGTACTACCTGAGCGAAGAATACTATAAAGTTTATGATTATCAACCAGAGCGTGTAAGTCATTTTCATTCAATCACTTTAAGAGTTAATCATGGATGTTTTTAAATTTTATTTAGTCATTTTATAGCGTATAACAATTTATCTTTCGAAGGAGGAGAAGATAATAATTTCATTTCTTTGAATCTCACATAACCATGTTCTTGCATCTTTTCTAAAGTTTTTTTAGCTTTATCTAAATAATATTCATATTCTTCAAAGATCAGGAATGCACCATTTTCACTCAAGCTTTTGTAGACTTTTTCCATGAGTACATAAACTGTATTAAAAAATCGATTAAAAAGTGAATTGCGATAATCTCTTGAGGTAATCTCTGCTGTTTTTCACATACTCCAACCATCTTGATAAAGATTTTTTATTCTCTTCTTCGATCACCCCTAAAGAGCGATATAATAAACCAATATCATAACTTGGCACATAACAATCAACATCTAAAGCATCACAAATTAAAGGTTTTACTTTCATTCCACCTATTTGTTCCGGAAAACAAACCCCCTGACGAGGAGGTAATCTTGGATCAAAAACCCCTCGTTCAATATCGTTGGCATAGTAAATTTTCGGTATATATTTCGATATTGCCTTTGCAGCTGTGCGGTCACATCCACAAAAAAATTCAACTACTACAGAACTTTTGTTTATGTTTATTTTCCCTTCTTGAATCAGTTGATTTAAAAATTTCTCGAAACTATTCATGAATTTTAGATAAAAAGTTAAATTTAAATTAAGAATGGACCGGGCGCGATTTGAACACGCGACCACTGGTTTCTACGCTCAGTCGCCTTATAAGACTTACGCCAGAGCATCAGCGCTCTAACCAGACTGAGCTACCGGTCCATATACCCACAAACACATTCTTTTTTAAGTTTATTTCTTTTCATATAATTAACGATTAGAATGTTTAATAAATCTTTTCTTATCAATCGATTAGTTAATTCTTTGGAGAAAAAAGAATTTCAACTTTTCCTCACTTCTGGTTGTTTTGATATCGCAGCAAGAAGAGAGTTTTTAATGCTCATAAAAGCTTTGACTAACATCGATGGATTAATACACGAACAGGCCCAGAGTTTAAAAACCATATCACACTTTGTATCTGGTTATCCGTTGGTTGTATCAGAGAGGACTAATCGTGGAAGTTTGAACGATGAAGTCATTTATTCCAGGTTTCAAGTCCCTGTCGTTACTCCGGAGACGTTTGAATGTATCATAGAAGAAGAGATGATACCTGAAGTTAAAGCCATAAAAGGAAAGCACACTGTCACTATCAACACAACTTATTTGAAGAAAAAAAGAGAAGAACTACAGTTAAGCCTAGAGAGATTATCGAAACAAATCGGCATATCCAAGAAGGCTTTGTATGAGATAGAGAATCAAAGGGTTAATCCTACTGTAGAGACTGTGCTAAGGCTTGAAGAATTGCTTGGAATTGACTTGAAGGTTCCTTACAAGATGGAGAGAGTTGAGAGAACGTATATTAAACCAAAGAACGAATTCCAGAAAAAAGTTTCTATAGAGTTTTCCCGTCTTGGAATAGACAACTCTGTTATTACTTCAGCGAACTTCGAGATAATAGGTAAGAAGAAGACTTCTTTGATTACTGGACTTTCTAATAATACTGTCAAGATAAAAAAAGTTGTTTCTCAAGTGAAAGGACTTTCTTCTATATTTTTTTCTCAGGGAATGTTTGTTGCGAAGAAGAGCCATGAACAGGCAATAGATGGAGTACCGATTGTTCTTGAGAGTGAGTTGCCTGAGTTGGAAACGAGTAAAGAATTAAGTCGATTAATTAAAGAGAAAAGTGAATAGGAAGTAAGCTTTTTAATTTAAAATTCTTTCTACTTATTTGAATCATGGGTCTAGAAGAATACAGCAAGATGAGAAACTTCAAGAAAACAGAAGAACCAGAAGGAAAAATAAAGAAAGGTAAGGATAACATCTACGTCATCCAGAAACACGATGCTACCCATCTCCATTTTGATTTAAGATTAGAGATGGAAGGTGTCTTGAAGAGTTGGGCCATTCCTAAAACCCCTCCAACTGAGAAAGGCGTGAAAAGATTGGCAGTAGCAACAGAAGACCATCCTGTCGATTATGCAGACTTTGAAGGAGAAATACCAGAAGGCCTTTACGGTGCAGGAAAAGTTGAGATATGGGATAAGGGAGATTATAAATTAGAAAAAAAAGATGAAAACAAGATCATCGTTCAAATCAACGGAAAAAAATTGAAAGGCAGGTTCTGTTTGATTAAATTCAAAGGACAGAAAAAGAATTGGCTCTTCTTTAAATGCTAGGTATATCGGTACTGTCGACAACAGAGAGGCATGAGTAGGGGTGTCGCATATAGGGTGACTACCTAAATTATTAAAATATTACAAGGTTTAAATCTTTAATTTTTTGATAAAATTCTAGTGAGGTAGATGGGTGATTCTATTGAAGTTTTGTTGGACGGAAAGTTAGTAGAAGATACCCTTGAGCCGGTTCCTACAGGGAAGTTAACTGTCCGTTTGATTCCTGATTTTTTCAAAGTATTTGATTGTTCTCCTGATTGTGACCCATCCTTTGCTATGTTTGAAACTTCGATTGAAAAACCTCTTTCCGCAGAGGAAGTGGCGAAAAGTATCAAAGATAAACATACATCGATAACTTACATGGGTGATATTCCAAGCTTAAGAATCTATGGAGAAAAAGAAATCGAACTACATCTTAAGAAACCTGATATGGTATATGATTTCTTTTTAACGGTGGTTAAAAAAGGTGAAGGGTACAAAGATGTACGAGGTTATAATGGACACAGAAGAATAATAATGGTGGATCTAAGTGAACGTACTCCCCATTCCTTAACGTATGATGAAATGAAATTCTTGGTACTCGAGGGTTTGGGATTGTCCTTGGAAGATGCTAAAGGTATTCCAGCTATTATGTTTGCAAGGAAAGAATCTTATATGAAAGATATTCCTCAATTCAGACCATATTTTTTAATACCGCCATCAGAAAAGCTGGATAATCTTTGGAAATATGGTAGATTTTGTGGTATCTATAATTTTGCAGGGGGTACAGCTAGTTATGAAAAAGTTTATAATAAAGAAGTTCCATTAGGTGTCGTTTTAGATCTTTTTAGAGAAATGCCACCAGATAAACTTGAGAGAGTTTTACACCGAAAGGGATTTGTTGCTTGAAAAGATTTAAGAAATTTTCTCAATCAATTCCAACCACTTATCTCTTTCCAAATCAATTTTCAAACCACTGAATTCTGCAGGCGTTAACCCATCCAACCTTCCGTGTAGTCAGATAAAATTATAGATGCGATAGCATTGGCATATCGAAAACCTTTTAAATGTATACCCACATACACATTATAATTCTGATTTAGAGGAGGTGTTATAATGGCTGCTATAGGCCAAATGGGTGGACAACCCATCTTGATATTACCAGAAGGCACTCTGAGACAGAAAGGGAAGAGTGCTCAGGAAAATAATATAGCTGCAGCAAAGGCAGTGGCTGATGCTGTCAGGACGACTCTGGGTCCAAAAGGAATGGACAAGATGCTAGTTGATAGCATTGGTGATATCGTCATAACTAATGATGGTGTAACAATTCTTGATGAAATGGAGATAGAGCATCCTGCAGCAAAAATGATGGTTGAGGTTGCGAAGACACAGAACGAGGAAGTGGGAGACGGAACAACCACAGCAGTTGTAATAGCGGGTGAATTGTTAAAAAAAGCAGGCGAACTTCTGGAACAAGAAATACATCCTACTGTGATAATAAGGGGGTTCAACCTAGCCAGAGAAAAGTCTTTAAAGGTTCTGGATAAAATTTCTAACCCAGTCACTTTGACGAATACAGATACTTTGACCAAGATTGCTCTAACAAGTATGAGCGGTAAATCTGGTTATGGTTACAGTAAGAAACTGGCTGACTTGGTTGTTGAGGCGGTCAAGCTGGTTGCAGAGAAGAAAGACGGAAAAGTCGTAGTTGATATCGAAAACATTAAAAGAGAGAAGAAGCATGGCGGTTCATCTGAGGATACTGAATTGATAAAGGGAATTGTTATAGACAAAGAAGTAGTTCATCCTGGAATGCCTAAGACCGTGAAGAACGCAAGTATAGCATTGATAGACGCGGCTTTGGAGGTTAAAGAAACAGAAACAGATGCACAAATCCAAATAACAGATCCCATGAAACTACAGGAATTCATCGAACAAGAGGAAAGAATGTTGAAGAACATGGTCGAAAAAGTTGCGGCTTCAACAGCAAAAGTAATCCTATGTCAAAAAGGAATCGATGACGTGGCCCAACATTACTTGGCGAAGAAAGGAGTAATGGCTGCAAGAAGAGTCAAGAAATCAGACATGGAGAAATTGGCAAAGGCAACAGGAGCGAGGATTGTTACGAACATCAACGACTTGAAGAAGACTGACTTGGGTTATGCGAAGGTAGTGGAAGAAGAGAAAGTTGCTGATGAGCAAATGATATTCGTCAGGGATTGTAAGAATCCTAAAGCTGTAACAATTCTAGTGAGAGGTGGAACAGAACATGTTGTCGACGAAGTCGACAGGGCAGTAGAAGATGCAGTAGGAGCTGTGACATCAGCAGTTGAAGTTGGAAAAGTAGTTCCGGGCGGAGGAGCACCTGAAGCAGAAGCTGCAAGAGAATTGAGAAAATATGCTGAAGGTTTCTCAGGAAGAGAACAGTTGGCAGTAAATGCTTTCGCGGATGCTATGGAAGTCATCCCAAGAAGTTTGGCAGAGAACGGTGGTCTAGATCCTATTGATACGTTAGTTACTCTGAGAGCCGAACACGATAAAGGTAAGAATGTAATCGGTGTTAATGTTCTGGACGGTGGGGTTACAGACATGACACAACTGGGAGTGATAGAACCCCTGAAAGTGAAGACTCAGGCAATAAACTCAGCATCGGATGCAGCAGAGATGATACTAAGGATAGACGATGTTATATCAGCATCCAAACTCGGGAAAGGAATGCCACCCATGCCACCTGGTGGAATGGGTGGAGAAATGCCAGAATATTAATTCGCTCCACGAATAAAAATACATGAACGAAATCTGGCTATTATTGGCTTTCTTCTTTTTCTTTTGTTTATACTATATACTGAAGAACAGGTTAGCCTTTTTCTACCCAAGTTCTAAGGAAATGATTGAGGTTATTCTGGGTTTTGCCAGCATAAAGAAAAATGATGTGTTTTATGATTTAGGATCAGGAGACGGAAGGATTCTAGTCGAGGTAGCCAAGAAAAAGATTCCTGTTGTCGGTATCGAGCAGAATAGATTCTTGAATTGGATTGCGAAAAGAAGAGTAAGAAAATTAAAGAATGTCAAGATAATTCAAGACAATTTTTTCAAACAAGACATCAGCAAAGCAACGATAATAGTCGCTTACTTATCGAGAAAGGTCACAAAAGAATTACAGAAAAAAATAAAGAGAGAATGTAGAAAAGGAACTAAGATAATTCTTGTCGATCATCCTTTCCTTGATTGGAAACCTGTTAAGGTCAAGAAGGTAGGATTGATACCGATAAGGTTGTACGTGAAATAGTTTTTTGTCTTTTAATTAACAATTTAATTCTAAAAAAGAAAATATAATCATGGAAAAGGGAATAGCTGTATCCATGATTCTTCTCCTTCTTGTCGGATCTCTAGTGGCAGGAGTTACCGTATATTATACTTATAGGTCAGTTACTGATTCTCCTTTGAGTGAAAATGAGTGTAGGGGGATGATGATTTCATGGTGTATTGGTTGTTCGAATATGGGATACTCAAGTTCAAGTGGTGATATGGATCCCCAATTAAAAGAATGTGCTAGTAAATATTGGGGTATGGGTCATGATAATTGTGATGCTAAGGATGATTGTTCGGGTTTTCTACCTGGAGGTGGAGGGGGTGGAGGAGGTGGAACCACAACCACAGCACCGACTTCATGTTATGATGTAGGTGGAAAATGTCGTAGCCCATCTTACTGCGAAGATACAGAGCATAAAACATGTCATTCTAATTATTTTGAATGTGACCCAGCTACCAGATGTTGCTGCGTTTGAATACGACTATTTTAATATTGAGATTTAGAGTAGAGAGTTTTCAAATCCTTTTTATCATGAGGAAATAATTTAAACAATGAAATAGAATTATTAAAAGGTGGAGTGATGGTTAGAGAGGATGAGGGCGAATACGAGTTAATTCCTGTGGCTCCGATGAGACGACTGGAAAAAAGATTAGATAGATTAGAGGAATCCTCTGTATTTGATTCTCGAGGCATTTTCAAAGAAGTTATAAATATAGTAAGAATGAATCAACAACTCGTAGATGAGTTGGCCAAATCTAGCGATGCTTTGAGGATAGAATTGGCGAAGTTACCTGGGAAATTGGATGAATTGATCACTAACTTAAAGGATTTGATTTCTTTCATAAAGACTTCTGGTGAAGAAGAAGCTGTTGGCGTCACACAAGAAGCTTTCAAACCTCTTGTCAATAAGTTGGATGAAATGGTTAAGACAAACAAAATGATTTCTGAGAAGAATGATTCCATGCTTGAGTTATTGGATACGATAAGTAGAAAGTTGAAGAGTCCCACTGCTAGACCTATGCCAATGAGACGTCTTCTCACCCGTCCTACTATTCCATCCACTCAACCTTTAAAAACAACTAAACCAATAAAAATATAAGGAGGTTTAAAGATGAAAGGTGTATCCGCAATAATAGCAACCATTCTGATGTTGATAATCACGATTGGCTTAGCAGGAACTGCTTATATTTACATTTCAGGCGTAATGACTGGTCGAACAGCAAAAACCATATCTCTATTGGATGCTAGTTGCAGTGGTGGTGACATTACTGTAGTATTATCTAATGATGGAACAACAGATATAACTGCTACTGACTTGGGGATATGGGTCGATGGTGCTGACGCCAGCGGTGATTGTAATGAAGATCAAGCAGTTGTAGCACACACAACAGCAGTAATACTTTGTTCTCCAAGTACCGCTTACGGTTCAGGCGGGCATGAAGTTTTAGTTACATCCCCAACTAACTCAGGAAGAATTACAGCCTATTGCTAAACAGTATCCATTTGAATACGAGAATTTCAAAAGTTTTATTTATTTCTTTAGGTAATTCCTTATCAATAATAGTGTAAACATGAGACTAGGACAAGCCCAAGTAGTGTCAGTGGTTATTATAATTGTGATAGCTTTAGGTGCACTCGCTCTAGTTCTCCCTTGGACTTATGGTATGATCCAAAAAAAGAAAGACATGAAGAGTTTGGATGATGTTTACAATTTCTTTCAAACACTGGATGAAACCATAAGAAATATTGCTAAGAATGGTGGTGAAGAATCCTTGTCCTTGAAAGTTCCTGGAAAGTTAACAGTCTATCCTGAATTGGTTGTCTCTCCTTTCAACAACAGCATCGTCTTTTCCTTTTCTGCTAAAGTCTCTAACATAGCCCCAGGCGGTTGGATACCTTTGAATACGCCTAACATGAATGAAATTGCAACTCTAGGCGTTGACACATCTTCTGTCATACTTGGCAGAGCAACACAAACTGATAGTGAAATGTATATTCAATACAAACTTTGGTATAGAACTCTCATAGACACGACAGGGAGAGGTTACAAGATTGTCTTGAGCACAACTGATAATGAAGAAAAAAGTACTACTACTGGTTTTCTACGAATACAGAGAGTAGGTTCTGGTGGCACGCCTTTAACTATAACAGAAATCAATGTTATTGTATGAGGAGAGATGAGATGAAAGGTGTTTCCGATATAATAGCAACCATTCTGATGTTGATAATCACGATTGGCTTAGCAGGAACTGCTTACGTTTACATTTCAGGCGTAATGACTGGTAGAACAGCAAAAACCATATCTCTATTGGATGCTAGTTGCAGTGGTGGTGACATTACTGTAGTATTATCTAATGATGGA
>Ga0209635_10000144_pt1 | contig 42712 bp, 38 predicted proteins | sample DeeMarSWOR230_32_FD_187463 | JGI IMG/M metagenome (GOLD analysis project Ga0209635, IMG submission 187463) | Marine sediment microbial communities from White Oak River estuary, North Carolina - WOR-2-30_32 (SPAdes) (version 2) | ecosystem: Environmental > Aquatic > Marine > Intertidal zone >...
GAACGTTTGTCCATGATCAATTGAAAGAAATAAACTGAACGAGTCTGCGCCGGGTGGATCAAACTTCTCCCAGGTGATTGGATATTGACTGCCAACTTGCAGTGTTTCCCCGCCATTAGGCTGGTGAAGTCGTACACCCTCGATCTCCCAAATTACTGTGGCATGCGTAAAAGGCATCGTATTCTCCTGCCACGACTCAATGATTTCAGGATACCCATTTTCATTCAAATCGTAGACGCTCATGACAGTAATATCATGGGTAGTCCACTGACTGCTGTATATTCGTTGATATTGCTGAACACCTGTTGCTTCATATAAATGCCACTGGTTAAAAGTTGACCAAATAATTTCTTCTGCACCGTCAGCATCAATATCTCCACAAATACTGGCTTGATGCATCATTGCGCCAGGAATGCCAGTGATCGAATCAATTAAGATGAAATCATAGTTATTATCACCGATTGTTTCGTAAAGATAAAGCCATGCTTTATATAGGAAATAATGGACAGAAGTATAGAGAATTTCTGGCTTACCATTGCCGTCCATGTCATTCGCTGAAAAGACATCATAATTATTACTCCATGGGAGCGTATCTTGAAATACAAGCTGATAATCGTTGTCACCTAGACACTCCCAAGCAAGCACCAATCCACCATTACCAAGAGGGCAACCAGTTACAAATTCGATTCTTCCATCCTGGTCAAAATCGCCATCAACGAAGTACGCAGAGTGATTTAGTGTGTCCTCCCATACACGCGAATATTGATTATCACCAGTGTTTTCATAGACACAAGTGTGCCAAACGAAAGTCGAGGAATCTGTATACCCGAAAAGTATCTCTCTTAATCCATCCTGATCAAGATCAGTTATGTAACCACCACATATGTTCATGAATCCACCTTCCTGCCAGACAATATCTGTAGGATTGGAATTTTGAGTTGGTGACTCGTAAACATACAGTGGCCACGGGTTTATTGCGTTTCTATTGCCAACCATATCCACCAGTGAGTCAGCATCCAAATAACCAACGTCATACAAACCTGACCATAAGGCAGTGTCTTCAAGAAAATATCTGTCAAAACCAATATGCTCCCAATAGTGCATGCCGAAATCCATACTGCCACCAGTGGGCGCCCCAAATACCAGATTTTGTCTACCGTCATGGTCAGTATCAAAACCAAAAGCTCGTGTCATCGCCCCACTTGGTATTTCAGCAGCTTTGCGGAAACTTATAGCACTACCATATGTGACAACACATAAGATTACAGTAACGATAATTGATTTCTTCATATATACTCTCAGTCTAATAAAATTATAGTAAAACCTCATAATATGTCAACAGATGACTATATCCCCTTTTTGGGGGGAGAGAACGCAAAAAACTCTCCCCCCAAAACTTTCCTATCTAAGCATTATTACTTTTTCAGTAATCGAGGCATTTAGTATTGAATTGGAATTGGACGCAGCTGGTGCATTTACGCCTTTTTTTGCCATGATACCTTTATTGCGGACTTACAAATATCGCATTGCGAACAACATACGCACCAACGCATCGCTTATAATAGTATTCTGCGACGAGGTGAACATCTTGGCAAGTAAGGCGGCAGAAAGACACGCTGCCATGCTCGGAAGCGTGCCCATGCTCCTTGAATACATGCCATTGAGCAGGGAATTCCGTATCGGTTTTGCACTCTATTCCAATCAACCCAGCGAAGCCTCGAACGTACTAAAAGCACAGGCCGGTATAAAAATGACAATGTATCTTGGCGAATGGTCTGACATACTCGACGTCTGTAACAGCATGATTTTGAACGACGAACAGATGAAAGCGGTTGTGGACTTGCCACCCGGACATGCAATTGTTAAGATGCAGGGTCTAAATCCATTTCCGATAAAGATCCCGAATTTCGAAATCAAAAAAGACGTGACCGACGACATGGTCAACGAGAACAACCGCAGGCTTCTCAGAAGCAGCGAATGGGAATGTTTTCTGATCAAAGACGGTTATGTAAGGACCACTCCGGTTGTGGAAGACGAGATCGAAGAAATCGACGAAGTAGAACGTGCCATTCTTTTTGATATCCATAATCGGCCTTTTATTGGTTCAGTCGAGAGATTTAGCTCGATAGGCATTGCATCCGGTACAGGGTCGCGCCTTTGTGATTCGTTAGTGGAAAGAGGTCTGTTGCGCGCACACGAAATCAATCTTAGCGGCAGGGGTCACAAAACAAAATGCCATGAATTAACCAAGAAAGCGTACCAGGTCTTAGATGTACGTTCCAAATTGAGATATGGCAAGGGAGCTGGTTTTCTCCACAAATTGGTTCAATACAAGATAGCTGAGAGTCTGAAGACAATCATCGATATAGAAAAAGTTACTATAGAAGAAACGCTGCAGGACAAAGCAATAGATGTTTTGGCAATAACGACCGACGGTAAAAGAATCGGTATCGAAGCGGCTATGACATCGATTAACGAGCTTGTAAATCTAAGGAAGGACCTTAAAGCAGAGTGCGATTACGTGATTGTGGCGTGCAAGAACAAATACATTATAGAAGAAGTCGTTAAATTTACCGCCAGTTTGAGTGACGAGGAAAAGAGCAGAGTTATGGTCTGCATGATCTATCAACTGCTACAGTGTAAGACTTTAGGCGAGATATTTTCGCTGAAAAAATAATAGTAAGTTGCAATATGATTTAAGTGTTTTTAGTATTCTTAAAACGGAGATGGACTCATGAACGGTTATGTCGTTTGTACTAAGATTAATAAAAAAGGAGACAACATGAGTAAAGGATCAAATGCGACACCAATTATTGTTAGTGCTTTATTCGGAGTCGCTGCGATGTTAGTTGGCGGACCTATAGCAGTGGCAGCAGGTGGTGTTGGTCTTATTGGTGGCTGTGTTGTAGGCAGAGTTCTTCGATCAGCCATTGGAAATAGGAAGAGAAAACCAAAAGATAAAATATATATTGACACAAGTTCGGATGTACCACGAAATTTTTCACCTACAGATCCACCCACACCTTTGGTTTCATTGAGGAATTCAACTCCAGTGCAACGCCGACGCAGATTACGTATCAACCGATATGGAGAAATCGAGGAAATTTAAAGAAAGGAGGTGATCAATTATGAATTTTGATCAACGAACCATCGAAGATTTACTGCAGCTCCTTAATCAGGGCGATATACAAGAAAGGCAGCAAATCGTTCCAATTGAAAGACTGAATGAATTGTTGACGCCAAACAATACTGACAATAGTGATATAATAGGTAACAATGACGTTCCTGCATACCTGTCTGACGCAGTCGAAGTAGATCCGAATGCGAATAGAAACGAAGTACGAGAAGGAACCTTTGGTGCTGACGAAGCATGGTAACCGAATGACCAGAGGGCTCCAGACCAGGGGCTGGGGCCCTTTTAAAATGGAGGTTGAAATGAAAAAAGACACTATCCCCGAAACAGAACGGATGAGATTTTGGGTTATACCCAACAAGGGGAAGAAGCAGTTTAAGCCGCGAGAGAACTGTGTTATATATAAGGGACATATGTTCGAGCTGAACGGCTTCGTATTAGTTATATACAAAGAAAAAATTGTAGGAGCCTTTAAAGCAAAAGCTAAGTACAGGGTTTTTCTAGGGTACTTTGATGACCATGATAAAGATATTCGAGAAGCTTTTAACAAATGGGTAAACCACGTTAGATCTAGAGGTTATGGATATATAGATCTGCGTAAAGTATGGGACAAAGTCGTATTGAAAACACAAACGACAAAGAAGACTACAAGAAAAACTGCTCGTTCTGCCAATGCAAAAGGAGGTTAAAATGACATGGTACGAACATGATAGAACTCGGTATGAAGCTGAAAAAATTGCGGTAAGAAAATATTATCCCCGAGTCAGGATTTTTATGAAAAGGAAGCAATTGATCTTACTTCTTAAGGTTCAAGGCAGAAAAAGATCTTACATGATTCAGGTCGTTTATCCCAACGATTTTCCATTTGACCGGCCCAAGGCATATTGTGTAAAACCGAACATAAGGAACGCTCCTCACTTATACAAGGATGGAAGGCTTTCCATCCATGGCGATTATGAGAGCTCCAGAACGAGCGGAAAGAATGTGCTCGATTGGGCGAAAAAATGGCTTGAAGCCTACGAAAACTGGCTCGATACAGGTAAATGGTCAGAAAGAATAAAATAAGGAGTGTAAAGATGCAGACATTGAAGATCACAAAAAGCGCTTATGAAGTGATGAAGAAGGAAAGCCTTGGGTGCGCGGCCGAAACAGGAGGGCATCTCATCGGGCCCTTGAGAGAACCAATTGTAGTGCAGGTAACAACAGCGGGTCCAGCTGCAAAAAAAAGCAATGCGTCATATACCAACGATGCGCTCTATGACAATGAAATTCTACAGCAGGTCATTACAACCTATGGCGGCAGGGTAAAGTCAATGGGTTCGTGGCACAAGCACCCTGGCAAAATGTCGCACCCGAGTCTACAGGATCTGCATACTGCACAGGAAATCGTAAAGAGAATCGAGAAGAGCGACAACAGACCAGTCTATTTCATTATTACCAACGTGGCCGGTAATGAAGTCGAACTATTTGCTTACAGCCTGAAACACGATCAGCAAACATTCGATGGCATATCGATTAAGATAATAGAGGATGAGTCAGAGGAAATTCAAAACGCATTGAATATCGAACCCGTCTTGATTCAACCAAAAAAACTCGATTTCTGGAATGACCATGATTTCCAATCCCCACTAACAAAAGTCGGTAACGAAAGGCTGAAGCTGGAAATAGAGGATTTAACAAGCCAGGGTTACCGTGTCAAAGTTTATACTAAGGATCAATTCTACCTCGTGATAAAGAAAAACGAAACGATTACGTGTGCTCTGCCGTCTGAATATCCATTGAATCCGCCGCGTATCTTTAATGGGAATAGAGAAATGAAGTACTGTATGCCAATCTGGAACTCGACTTTTCGAATTACTGACATCTTAGACAGATTGAACAAATTCAAACGATTAAGAGGGAGGAGTTATGAAAGTTATCGTCTTAAGGCAAAGTTTAACCTCCTTGGATTCGTTAAAGAAGTTGGACTCACCTTTAGACATCTATGGTTTCATAAGAAAGAATGAACAACTGTGTTACGTGCTTGGCATTTCTGACAATTTACTTCATCTGCCGCGTATTGGTCAGTTGTCAATGGACGGTTTGGTGCAGGATAACCTTAAACTACTGGGTATTTTTCTTAAAGGAGATTTACAATTCTACTATAGACAGAAGAACGGATGGCAAAAGATAGAACACTGTGTTATTGACCAGAACGATTCCTTTAAAAGGACGCCATTCCCCGAAAAATTGATGAGAGTACTTGCAAATGCCTGTGTTGTGTTGATTGGTGTCGGCTCTATGGGCAGCAGATTGGCTCTTGGTTTGACCAGGTCGGGAATCAGGAATTTCAAATTGTGCGATCCTGATATTCTGAACATCGAGAACATTTCCAGGCACGAAGGCACTTTATACGATCTGATGCGATTCAAGGTGGTCAGCGTGCGCGAGCGAATGCTCCGCGTAAACCCCTATGTCCAGATAAAGACATATCGTTATGACATATTCAAAAGGGATAAATACTTCATGGATAAATTCTTCAAAGATGTTAGTCTGGTCATTGCGACGACCGATAAAACCTCTGTTCAATTGAAGACCAATCGTGAATGTTGGAGACGTAAAATACCAGCACTTTTTGCTGGTTGCTACGACGAAGCACGGGGTGGCGAGGTATTATATACTTTACCGGGTAAAACAAAACTCTGTCTCGAATGCCTGAGAGGTGGCGTAAGAGGACCAGAAAGGCGTGGGGAATACGATTATACTGGTCAGACCGGCAAGTATATTGGTGAACCCGGATTGAATGCTGCCATAAATCTTATCGCCGACGCGACAGAGCAATACGCCATTGCTTTACTCTTAAGAAAACAAGACTGCGAGCTGGCAAAATTAATAGATCCCAAAAAGAACCTGTTATTTATTGGTGGCGCTCTTGGCGAAAATTTCTATTACCTGAAAGACTCGCAGTGCTTCAAGAGACCATTTCAGTTTATTTATCCTGATCTCAATGGTCCGTGGAAAGACTGCAGCACATGTCAACAGCATCCTAACACATCGGTAAGGGTTGGCGAAAATAAACAAGAAAATTAGCATGACCATAAAATTAATCGATATCCAAACTCTATCGAATATGTTGAGTGTGAAACCAAAGACGATTTATGATTGGGTACGTAAGTCAGAGATCCCTTATTTTAAAATAGGTTCACTTATACGCTTTGATCCAGATAAAATTAAGAGATGGCTTACAGAAAGATCGAAAGAACCAAAAAACTTAAGGTTGTGACATTAACTATTGATTTATGCTGATAGTCTATTATAATCAACTACGTAATAAAATAAAACAAGGGGGAATAGTATGAGTGTCTTCAAAAAAGGCAATAAGTACGGTATTGGCTATTCCCTCAATGGTAGATGGGTACGTAAAATCATTGGAACGTCGAAGCGACTTGCCGAGCTTGCTGAGAAAGACATTAAACTAAGGATTGCGAAAGGTCAATTTTTAGGTATTGATGAGCCAAGGTTGATTACTATTAATCAGTTATCGGAAGAGTATCTTACGTATTCTAAAACAAATAAGACTTCAGATACATATAGGCGCGATCAGACAAGCATGAAGAATCTTCTTACTGCATTTCATGGACGTTTGATATCGAAAATCTCTGCTCATGATCTTGAACTCTACAAAAACATGAGAAGAAAACAGGTAAAACCAGCAACAGTAAACCGAGAACTCTCATGCATCAAACATATGTTCAACAAGGCAGTGAACTGGGACTATATAAAAGAAAATCCACTACGTTCTGTTACGAAATTTAAGGAACCACCAGGAAGAGTGCGTTATCTTACCAAAGATGAAATTGACAAACTCCTTAAAGCTTGCGCAAAGCATTTGAAGCCTATCGTTATTTTTGCTCTGAATACGGGAATGAGAAAGGGTGAGATACTTAGACTGAGATGGTCGGATATAGATATGATAAATAGAATGATAAAAATCACTGTATCAAAGAATAACGAATTACGATGTGTGCCGATTAATGATACGCTTTATTCTCTACTGAAAAAGCTCCAGAACGGTAAGAAAAAAGATAGTAATGTTTTTGCCTGGAAGAACGGCAAACCGATATTGCGCATTAATAATGGGTTTTACAATGCTATGGATAGAGCTGGAATTAAGGATTTCAGATTTCATGATCTGCGCCACACATTTGCTTCTCATCTGGCAATGAACGGAGTTGACATAAGGGTAATACAGCAATTACTCGGTCACAAGACGATCAGTATGACCATGCGTTACAGTCATCTATCTGATAAAAATCTCAGGCAAGCCGTTGACAGATTGGATAAGGTTGGTTATAATGGGATCAAAGACCGCACTTTTACCGCACTTCGGGAAAGTGCCAAATAGCATGTGCTCTCAAGACATTGGGAGACAATGCGCCGGGGTGATGGAATTGGTAGACATAGCGGACTTAAAATCCGCTTCTCTGAACAAGGGAGTGCCGGTTCGAGTCCGGCCCTCGGCATTATTAGGGAACAGAGTATAGGGAGCAGGTGATAGTCATCTTGTTAATCCTTGTATCCTGTACCCTTTTTGAGGCATAAAAGAGTGGCATGAGCCGTGTAGACAAAGGTAATACAGGTCGTATCCAACACAGCGCAAGCAGCCTTAGCAGGGTCGAATCCAGACGTTGGACCATTCCCCGGCTCGATGAAATTCCCGAGTCGTTTTTTCGAAGGGACCGAGGAATCCAATGTTGTTTTCTTTAATAGCGATTTTAGGTTTTGACACTAACATAACCGCATATGTGAAGTGCGAAGATTTGATCCCATCCTGGATTCGATTGACATAACCCATTAGTTGGATAGAATAGATAAGCATGCAACAGCGTATAATTCATAACATAAATCTGGTACCTTTGTGGTCACGCCTTGAATCTGGATGGGTACTTGCCAATCAGAGATTCATGGCATTTCATGCCGAATTCTTGTCCGGTGTATTATTTTTCCTGGCATCGTTAGTCTGGGCCGGTGTGATAAGTGCGGGTGGAGTATTTAATTTTTTAAGCTGGGAATTACCCTCATCGATTCTTCTTGCCTTTATTGCCCGTCACTGCATTGTCGCCGCGCACATGATGGGTCATTATTTAGAGGCACGCAAACAGGGCATCCTGGCAGAAGATGTGGAAGAAAGGGTCAATGCCACTGGTATAGAAAAAGACATTGAGAAGAGTCGGTCTAAACGATTCGTGTGGTACCTTAAGATGTTCCTTTTGATCCCCTATGGCAGATTTCCTGGTGTGGATAGAAGCGGCGGGCTATTTATGCCCAACCTGTATGTGCGCACCAAGGGTTATAACCTTGCAGTGCAGGCAAGAGGTCCACAAATCGACAAAAAAATTTCAGATTTTGCATTATGGTTGGGTATACCTTTGTTTGTCGCGGGGATCTTATTTGCCGGGATTTATCCGGAATGGCTTCAGTATGTAATCCGGTTTATTCTTATTGCCAGTGTGATTTCGCGTCTTGATGTTAACCGAACTGATAACCAGGCCTACCGTAAATTTAAAGAAGAAGAGGAAGCCGCAAAAAAAATAAGGCAACAGAAACCCGATAAGGTAAAAGGCGCAGCGGTCGAGACAACCGCGCTTCTGCAAGAACTTATCAAGCCTGAATTAGCAATGAATTCATGCACGATTCCAATCGATATGCAAAAAAGTACGGTCCAGGAAATAGTACGCCAGTCACACCAGTTCCGTTCGATCATTGAGGGCCGTGGTGATGGCGCAGATATCTCCATGGCTAAATTCGGCATTGTCGTGCTAGGTGGTAATGAGCGTTTCTGCGAAATTTTTGTTAGCAAGGTCCAGGACCGAATAAAATTTCTTTTACAGAAAACCCCGGGCTTAACCCACTTAGGATTATCCACGAGCGGTTCAGAACGGGGAACGTTATCTTATGGTGCAGTGGATCTCGAGCATATTAAAGAAACACCACCCGAACATGCCTTGAGTGACGAAGAAGCAGTGCGCGTTCTGGTCCAGGCCGTCCAGGATTGCGGCGGCGCAATGTATGGTACGCCGGCAAAAAAACATCAAGCCCGGGTAATTATCGGTGTCGGACCAGAGGCAGATAAACTTGCCCGGGCATACGAGCACGCCCGTCACGCCAAAGAGGTGGGCAAATACCTGTTTGACATGCGGGAAGGCGAAAAACTCGAAGCCGATTCTCAGTATCTTATTAATTTATATAAACGCTGGCATGAGCTTTACGGCGTTCGTTTATTTATTAATCCCTTTGCTGAAGATGATATCACTGGTTATGAAAATTTCAAGAAAGAATTGGGTGAGCGTGTAATTGTAGCATCGAGCAATCTTTTAAGAAGTAGTGCCGAAAGAATCCGTTCCTTCAACGTCCCCTTAAAAAATCTTATTGATGCCGTTGTCTTATTACCCGGTCAGATCGGTACATTCTCGGAGATTGTTGCTGCTGCTCTTGAAGCGGAAAAGCATGGTTTGCAGATTATTGTTAGTCGTTCATCAGAGGCGACGACCGATTCGTTAGAAGCCGATCTTGCACTGGGTATCGGTGCGTTCATGGATGATTTTGGCGGAGCACGTAATGTCGAGGTGTTAGACAAACTCTCGCGCAAGCAGGAGATTATGAATATTTTTAATGAGAAAATCACCATGGGCAAACCGGAACGAGATATTGAAGATATTACCATCGTCGACATGAAGGCGTACTCATTTCTGACCAATGCCCGCGTACCGACAATGAGGGTCGTGACAACCTTGAGCAACGGTGCTCAATTTTATGCAGATTCACCGGTTGGTCAATTCGCAAAAAAGAATGAGGTAAAAAATATCCATGTTGCTGCCCATCTTGTCGATGGCAATGAGCGTGAGTATCAGGGCAATAATTGCCGCATCGCAATAAAGCATTTTGATGAAATTATTGCCCCGATCTTTATTAATAAAAGCATCTGGGAATTACCCGAACTGATCGAAATCGAACGCATGCTCCTGGCAAAAGAAAAAGAGTTCGCCGAGAGCCAGGGTATCCTCCCGAAATACTCTGACAGTGAAATCGCCTTTAATAAAAACACCGAAGGTATTCTAGATAAAACAGTCCTTGACAAACGCCATCAGATCAAACAGGCACTGGCACGAAAGGCAGGTTTGGGTCTTCAACCAATTGCGGCAGCAACCATTGTCCTGGCACGTATTATTGCGTTTCGTGATGGCAAAGAGTTAATACAGCTGATACGCGCACAAAAAATTAAAGGGGTTGATGAGGATTACCTGTATGGTTTTACAGAAAAAAAGAGTAATGTGGCACACCTTCAGGGCTATTGGATACTTGCCAATCATAATTTTATGAGTTTTCATATTGCATTCCTGTCCGGGGTCATGTTTTTTTTAAGAAGTTTAGTTATCGAACATGTTATTTCTGCAGGTAATTTAAAAGTCTTTCTGCTCCATAATGTAGCACCGACCATTGTTATTGCGGTACTATTAAGTGCGGTTATATATGGTATATCGAGAATGAGTCGATATCTGCGTGAGCGTCGCCTAGGTAAACTGAGCGATGAAATAGTAACCGCGGTAAGAGCGAGTGGTATTGAAAAAGATATTGATCAAGCGGGTTTTACCAGGAGACTATTTTGGTATATTCAGCTTTTCTACAAGATTCCTCTTGGCATGTATCCAGGCGTTTCCGGGGTACATTTAAAAAATTTTATTGGACTTGCTGCCGTACTCACCTTCTTTGGTCTCTGGTTGATAAAATTTATCTTTCCAGGCGATGATTTAATCAGTTTCTTTGTCTGGGAACTCGGTAATTCTGTAATCCTTGCTGGTTTGATCGGTCATTTCTCAATCGGTATTCATGAAGCAGGACATTATATAAAAGCACGCATCATGAACCGTCTTGCTGACGATGTGGTTAAGAAAGTCAAAGAACATCCAGTTCTTGGTTCTATAGAAAAAAATATTTTCATTGAGGATACGCAGGAGATTATGTACCGGCAATTACCATTCATAAAAAAAATTATGTGGCGTATTTTATGGGTTGGATATATGATACTGACTGCGCCCCTGGGGAAATTCCCGGGCGTTGAGCTCTCAGGTTCGCGCTTCGCGCCGAACATCACGGTGCGCACCAAGGTGCAGGGTAAAGACGCCCTGCCGATCCGGGCACAGGGACCACTGGTTGACCACAAGTTATTTATCTCGGTATTTCCGGTAAGTTTAGTACTCGCCGGTTTTATTATACTCGTACTACAGGGTAGCAATCCTCGTCTCTCAGAATGGATTCAAATCATTGCCCAATTTCTTTTTGGTTTCAGTATTGTCAGTGGCTTAAATATTAACGCAACTGATGAAGGTGCCTATAAAGAACAGAAGCAGGAACAAAAACGTACGGCACAGCGGGCAATTGAGTTAAAAAAGGCACTGGTGCAGGTTGAAAAAACACCGTCTACCGAAATCAGTGCCGGTGCAGTGATTACTGATCCCCGTGATTATTTTATAAAGAAACGACTGGGCTCAGATACAAAAGGCATCAGTGTATACGTTAACGAGGATGGTATTAAAGAACGTATTATTTTTACAAATCAACAACGTAATACAGTGCAGGGTGGGCTCCATGTTGATTTAATTAAAAAGGGTAAAAACCTTTTAGGCGGTTATGAGGTTATTATTGCAATCGGGAATCTTCACCTCCAGGAATTTATGCTAATACCGGACACTGATGATGAGGAGACAAAGGCAGCAATCTGCAGTGCAATTCAGCTTGAAGTTGTTAAAATATTAAATAAGTACAAGGGATTGATGAATGTCGGGCAGGGATTAGAAGGTGGTCAGGCAGTAAACTTGACCTACGGTGCTGTACCATTTTCAAGAATATCAGGCTACAAATGGATCACTGATGCCTGTTACGCCGGGGATGACGATGATCCGGACCGACCTTTTTACATGGAAGAGATACATGATGGTGATGATGAGGATACTGTTTCGAAGAAAAAACTATATCAGATTCCCGAAGAAGAAGCCTGGAAAATATTGTTGCTTGCGACGATAAATGCCGGTTACACACCGGGTAATAAGATCGTATCCGAAGATGTCTTAAAAGAAAAACCACGCGTGTGGTTTGGTATGGATGGTGCCACCTCGAGTTTGTACTTTGAGTACAACCGCGCACGCAACATCAGCAACCCGGAAGATTGTATTGTCGGTTACCGCTTCTGGAAAGACCCGGCGCAAAAAGAACTCAGGCGCGAAGAACTTATCCGTATTTATACACGCTGGCTCACACGCTATCCGATCGCCTGGATCGAAGACCCGTTTGGTGAAACCGACCGCGAAGCGTGGAAGATATTCTATAATACAAAATTACCTGATGGTCGGCGCATTGGCGATAAATATATTGTCGTTGCCGACGATAATGTTACTACTGATGAAACACCTATCCGCATTGGCAAACGTCAGAAGGCGTTCAATTCTGTACTTATTAAATTGAATCAGATCGGCTCGGTATCCGAGACTGCACGCGCAATTGTCGCTTCTTTAGAAAGTGTGCTCTGCGATAGTACTTATAATATATTAAGTAAAATACACGTAACTCTTGCTCAATGCAATCCAGAAAACGATAAATACAAGCAAAATAAAATCCGCCTTGCTGAACTCGTAAATAATCTGGAGCACGAACTCGGGGAAGAAGAAGAGGAGATTTATAATGTAGTCATCTCCCATCGTTCCCAATCGCCGGATGATTATATTGAGGCCGAGGTTGCCAATGCATCAAATGCACTGGGTGGTAAGATGGGTGGCAGCCTGAATCTTGAGCGACAGTCAAAATACTTCCGTATGCTGCTAAACATGGATTTTGTAAAACGCGGTATTCAAATGTTTAAATTTCGACCAAACAAAAACAATTATCGGAAAAGAAGCAAGGATATAACGATCGCCTCGGTTATACCCCAGGAGATCTTTGTAAATTCAGGGACGCCTACAGTGCGGGTGACGATCCGCTTGAGTGATGGTTCGGCATTCAGTGGTGCATGTCCGATTGGCACAAGCGCAGGCACAACCGAGGCAGTTCATGGACTCGATTACCGAACCGATGAATTCAAATCAAAGGGCTGTCTGACCGCGCTTAAACATGCCCGGGGAATTGCCCGGATACTTAGGGGCAAGAGCATATGGAGTGAATCCATTGCCACGGTCCGCGATATTGACCGAAGTTTTTTTCAGATGGAACTGGCCAAACTCAAAGAGTCGGCTGAGCTCCAGGATATGATCGACAACGCGTTAAAAAGCGCCCGGGCACAGGGACTTAAGAGGTCTGAAAAACATATAGAAAAAGATGTGATCATTACCGCACAGAAACGTAAAAGAAGACTATGGATGAACGCAATACTGCCCACCTCAATTGCCTGCCTGCGCATGTTGGGTCTCCGCGATGGCAAATATACCTGGCAGATTTTCAGGGAAGAAATACATAAAATCATTCTTTCCCGTTTACCAAAATATGCACAGCGCGATAAAATTAGACAGGACATGCATAAATTTATCGAAAAATTACGAAATGATTTAGAAAATGATAAAGTGGATACAATAAGAACGACTAAAACAATCGAATCCCTGTGCAAGCGCATTGTTGATTACTGGGAGAATGAAAATTATGATGCGCACAGCGATTATATCTACGGCTTTGACAATGAATTTTACCCAACCAAAGACTGGCAGGATAGCGAACCACCCGATACTGCCAGAGAATTCGCACATCACGGTCTAACGCCCCCTTTTTACCCAGATTAGTTTTAAAGGAGCAACTGAGGTCAGCCCTCGTAATTTAATGGGGTCAAATCTTTGCATTTTGTATATCTATTGACATTGGGAAGCGCATGAGTATACTAGTAATATGGCAAGACCATTGAGAATACAATTTCCAGGTGCTTTTTACCATATAACCTGCCGAGGTATTGAGCGAAGAAAAATCTTTATTGATAACAAGGAGCGTTATCGGTTTTTAGCATATTTATCAGAATCATTGGAGACATATCAAGTTATTATGCATGCATATATTCTAATGATCAATCATTTTCATTTATTAATTCAGACCAAAAAGGCGAATTGTTCGGAATTTATGCGTCATTTCAACATCCGGTATACGGGTTGGTTTAATTGGCGTCATCATCGTAATGGTAATTTGTATCAGGGTAGATACAAAGCATATTTAATTGATGCGGATAATTATTTGCTAGAGGTATCACGTTATTTGCATTTAAATTGTGTAAGAGTGAAGACGTTAAGAGGACTCGAATACCGTGAGCAGTGGCAGTATGTCAGGGATTATCAATGGAGCAGTCTAGCGGGTTATTTGAATGAAAAGGGGGTGGTAAAAAATATTGAGTATGGTTTAATCTTATCCATGGTTGGAGGTCGTAAGGCGTACCGGAAGTTTGTTATAGATGGCATAAAAAAGGATATCGATAATCCATTTAAGACGGCAAAGAGCAGGATTATATTGGGTGATGATGATTTTGTGGCCAGGGCGAAGAGGTATATAAGACGGGCGTCAATACGTGAGCAACCGTCTTATCGGGATATTGTGATTACGGTTTTGGAGCCAGAGATAGTGCTAGGGATATTGTCCAAGGAGTGTGGGATTAAAAAGGGTGTATTACAGCGTCGTGGAGTTAATGGAGATATTAGAGGGATGGTAGCAGAGCTTTTATATAAGTACAGTGACATAACTCAGGCACGAATAGGAAGACTAATTGGTGATATAGATTATGTTTCAGTACATCACCTGCGCAAGCGATTTAGGGAGAAGATGAGAAAGAGTTCGAAAGTGAGAGAGACATTTAAGCAGGCTGAGATCAAGTTAATAAACAATATGTAGAATACAAAATGCAAAGATTTGACCCCAATCGGCCGTTTTATGTCTATTGACAGATTTGATTATTTGTATATAGTGTTTTTCAGTAAGCTATATTATTTGTCGTAGGACTGCAGAATACTCATATTCTCAATCCATAAAACAAATAAAAGCTTGAAAGGAGAAAGATGCCATACGGAACAGTAAAGTGGTTTGATAGTAGAAAAGGATTTGGCTTCATCGAGAAAGAAGATGGAAGTGGTGATGTATTTGCTCACTTCCAAGAGATCGTCGGTGAAGGTTACCGTACCCTGAATGAAGGTGATCGGGTCAAGTTCGAAATTACTCAATCCCCCAAAGGGGAAAAAGCCACAAAAATAGAACGTGCGTAAATACGTACGGCAACAAATAAGGGGGAGTGCATCAAAGCACTCCCCCTTTTATTTTCAGATTACATTTATACCACTACGTTATTTTTATTACGTATATTTGTCAAAGACTTTTCGGAAGTGGAAACCACATATTGCAAAACCTACTGACATTGCCAAAAGTCGTGGCCGCCTGAACATAGTCCAGAAAAGGAGCCTCCAATAATGCAGCCTTTCTTTTCCTCTTATCCCCAGCACAAATATGGACATAAAGAATGCTCCGACATGGCCAAGACGAAATCTTATTTTTTTTCTTAATGGTTTATAATTTTTAAGAAAATTCTTAACCCGTGCATAATAGTAGTCAGGAGAATAAATCGTATTAACAATTTTTTTATAGCCATCAATAAGTGTTTTGTAGCGCATCTTGGGCACAAAATTGATTGAACAATCTGTATTATCGCCCGATATGTCTTTTAACAAACGATTCTCGCTTGCGAGTCGCTGATGCAGTCTCGTTCCACGAAATGCATTCAGCAGCCCGACCATCGCTGTAACAATGCCACTTTTTTGAATGAATCTAATCTGTCTTTCAAAAATTGATAGAGGATCGCTATCAAATCCGACAATGAACCCTCCCTGCACTTGCAGGCCAAACTGCTGGATTTTTCTAACGCAAGCGATCAGATCACGATTCTTGTTTTGAAACTTACAGCATTCGGATAGACTCTCCTCCTCTGGAGTCTCAATACCAACGAATACTATGTCGAACCCAGCTCCAACCATCAATTGCATAAGATTTTCATCATCGGAAAGGTCTATTGATGACTGTGTGAAAAATGTAAAAGGGTTTCTTCTTTTATCCATCCATTTGGCGATAGCCGGCAAAATTTCTTTCACCAAATTTCGTTTATTGCCGATGAAGTTATCATCCACAAAGAATACTGATCCACGCCATCCGCGCAGATATAGATTTTCTAATTCTGCTATTATTTGCTTTTTATCTTTTATTCGAGGTTTGTGTCCGTAGAATAAAGGGATATCACAGAATTCGCAATTAAAGGGACAACCTCTTGAGTACTGTATGTTCATTGAGGCATATTTTCTCATATTCACAAGTTCCCAGAGTGGGGTAGGGGTGTTTTTAATATCTGCCCACTTATCAGAGGTGTATAGGTGCTTGGCACATCCGTTTCTCAAATCCTGCAGGAAGAGTGGTAATGTTATTTCTGCCTCATTGAGTACCAAGTGATCTATGTTATCAAATTCATCACGAGAACTTGTAAAAAGAGGGCCTCCAGCTACAATTCTGACACCCGCTTTTTTGCATCTAGGTATGATCGCTTTTACAGATTTCTTTTGCAGCGAAGTTGCACTAATGAATACAAGATCAGCCCATTTTAAGTCCTTATCTTTAAGGCTACTTACGTTCATATCAATTAGCTTTTTTTTCCACTCTTTGGGAACCATTGCAGCTACAGTCAATAAACCAAGCGGTGGGTTCAATGCTTTTTTAAAAATAAATTTCAAAGCGTGCTTGAAACTCCAAAAAGTTTCAGGATACTTTGGATATACAAAGAGCGCTTTCATTCTGTTATGATTTAAAGCTCTTGGCATTGATACCTTTTTGTGTGATATTATTTGAGATACTGCAATTCATTTAACAATATACATGAGAAATAGTCAAAAGTCAACCATTAGTTTGCGCATTATGTGTAGGGATTGAGCATATGTTGAATGCAGCCTACTGTGCGGTTCTTGACTGCTATGCTGCAATCATTATAATACAAGCGGAATATATGGTTTTGGAGAATGGAGAGCGAACATGAGAAGGCTATTAATTATTGCCGCACTCACTGCAATTCTCAGCATCGAAAATTGCGGCAGTAAAATCCCTGACCTGACCGGCGATGACATCGTAACGATTGGCATATTTGCAGACGAGGGTGCTTCCAGTGTTTGCTACGTCGCTGCAGAGAGGATGTTTCAGTGGATGGGCTTTGAGACTGAATCCATATATGCGGTGACGATCAATGAAGGTGATATCAGCAATATTGATGTCTTTTACTTCCCGGGAGGTAGCAGCGGGGCATATGACAGTTTAGTAAATGCCGATGGAAAACAGCGTCTCAGAGATGCCATCACAGCTGGTCGTGGTTACATTGGCACGTGTGCCGGTGCGGCTTTTGCCGCACGTTACTTGGATATTTGCCCGGTTATTGTGAATTCACCAGTTCCAGGTTTGGAGATCGAAATGTCTCAGGTGTACCTAATAAAACCACATCCCATTACTGATGATTTGCCGGCATGTTTTTGGATTATGTATGTACACAGTCCCTATTTTGAACCTGACTCAGGCGCGGTAATTGACACAATTGGATGCTACAATATTTCAGGGTTACCAGCACTCGTCGCGTGCGAATATGGCATGGGGCGTGTATTTCTTACTGGCCCACATCCAGAATGGGAAGAGAACAGCGACCGAGATGGTGTGTCGAGCTATGACAATTTTGATGATGTCGAATCTGACTGGCCGTTGATGAAAAATGGCACGCGCTGGTGCCTGCATGACCTTGGAGAGTTGGTTGAACCAGAACCTGTGACCAAGGTGCAGTAAAGGCAGTAATAGGCAGAATATCCTCAGCAAAAGATTTATTCTACAATAAGGTCAAACCTGATCGTATCCAAATATGTAGTCACTTTCTGACTAAATTTTCCATCACTGTTAAAGGTTATCTGCAGGTGCAGTGTGTCGGTAAGCTCAGTGGTGTCGCTTTTCCGAACTGAGCCGGTGACTCGATCACCCTTGTGTGCTGATTCAGTATACTGTTGCGGTGTAGTTCCTGATATCGGTAATCCTTCTTTTATACCTACAAAATAGCAGCCTTCGAATTGTACTGTTTTATCTTGTGGATTCGAGAGATCTATATGAACATCCACTTGGTTGCTGCAGGTAACAAAGCACATGGTTAGAGTCACAAAAACCAATAAGTTCAATTTCACAATTCTTTCCTCTTTGTGATAAGGACAATATTTTATATAATATATCTATAGATTATTAATAATCAAGTCCAGGTGGTATTGACAATGACTGGATAACTCTTATAATAGTAATAGAAGAGGTGCTAACGATATCTTATGAAGTTGAAAATTAACAAAGGAGAAATAATAAAGAAATTTCCAAAGCCATTTTGTATGCTGTACACAATAGCAATATTCACGATTGTATTTTTCACTTTTCGACATGGCTGCAAAGACCCTAATGATTATGCGCCACCTGAAGATTCATTGTTAACGCCCCCGGGTCCACCAGAACTAATAGCACCAGCCAATAATTACACTTTTATGGCGCAGACATTTCCTTTTAACATATATATTCGCCTTGAGTGGATACCTGTAGATGAGGCAGAAGTTTATGAAATAGAACACACGATCGATACGTTTCCTCCGATTACAGACTATAGCGATTCAAATGCGTGGACAATTGCAGTACGAGATACATATAGGCTCTGTGACCATTATTGGCGCGTAAGGGCCACAAGCTCGAATTGGATATGGTGGACCGATTGGTCTGAAAAGTGGCATTTTGATGCACGGTGGCGTCCAGCTGCACCCCAACAACTCTATCCGCCTGATGACACGACATTCTATGTTGATTCTTTACCGATCGAGGTTGTAATCAGATGGGACACACTGCAGGATGAGGAGTTCTACGAAGTGATAATTCATGAGGATACTCTCCTGTATGATCAACTCATTATTCCAAACAATTTTTATAAAATTTATATCTGTGATAGTGTACAGTATAGCTGGCAGATAAGGGCAGGAAGCTCGAACTGGCAGTATTTTTCTTATTGGTCAGATTTATGGCACTTCTGGGTACGTAGCAATTAATTTAATAGATTGACTCTGCAGTAAAGTAATGCCTTATGCGTAGGACCCGTACACATCATAATGTCTATGTGGTGCTCTTAGATGATCGTATTGCGCGCATGCGTAAAGTTCGAGAGCTTAATCCAGATCGTGATCCAGAAAAACCATGCGTATATGTTGGGATGACTGGTATAGATCCTGCGAGACGCTTTAGAAATCACAAAAGAGGTTATAAGGCGAGCAAATATGTTTATAAATACGGTTTAAGACTGATGCCCGAGTTGTACGAGGATCTCAACCCGCTGACCTATGATGAGGCAGTTATAGCAGAACAAGGATTAGCACGGAAGTTGAGAAGCGAGGGATATACAGTAGTAGGAGGACACTAAGTCACGGAGTGCCTCGCTAAACACTAAGAACTAAGTACCAAGCAGTAGATACTCTAAGTGAAGTATATAGGGCGTAATATGTATTTAAAGGACATGAGAAGGCAGAAGCCCCGTCCTCTTCTTCGAAAGGGCGGGATGCTGAATTTTACGACCAAATCGCACATTTGGGTAAAAATCGTAAAGGCGCAAAGAGGGCAATTGAATGCAAAAGATAAATAGAAGATTGCGAATTTCGAATTGCCGTTAGATTAGTATGGACAATTAGGATATCAGATTATCAGGGTACCAGGAGGAAGGATACCAAGACATCAGAATATCAGGTTATGATTTTTGGCTGTTCCCCTGTTATCCTGATACCCACAACCTGATGCCCTGCTATGCTGATAACCATGAACCTGTTAAACAATTTTCATATTAGATTGAGAAAATTCTCTAATGAGATTGCATTGTGATTATTTAAGTGGAGTCTCGGCTGTGGGTTTATTTTTTGGTATTTTTCTTACGGTATGTGATATCTGTGAGAATTCCGATAATCTCGAGCGGTTTACCATCTTCATCTTCAACTAATTTCATCTCATCTCGGAGCCAGATGTAACTACCATCTTTGCATCTGAACCGGTACTCATACGAATGGTATTTGTTTTTGTATATGTTCTTTATATCGCGCATGATCCGTTCCGTATCTTTCGGATGGACATGATCGATCCAGAAACTTGGATTTTCAAGAAACTGATCGGTTTCGTACCCAAGCATTTGGCTGACATTATCGCTGACAAAAATAGCACCGTAATCACCCCTAGGTCTTGAGGCGTAAATCACTGCTGAGGTGGATGCAATGAGGTATTCTAGTCTTTCGTTTGTTGAACGGAGATTGTTTTCTATCATTTTCTGTCTTGTTATATCTCTCAAAATCATACCGAGCCCATCGCCAACTTTGAAAGCCTTTATAGCTAAATGTTTTGATCCATATTCTTCAGGAACAATGACATCATCTTCAGCATAGGGTATGCCGGTTTTAACAACATTCTCATATTGCTGATATCTGCCAGTTTCCCAAGCACCGGGTGAGGCGTCGATAAGATTTCTGCCTATTGTTTCATTCCTGGTGACCTCAAATATTTTCAGTATATAATCATTCACTGCGATTATATTGAATTCTGAATCGAATAGCACAAACCCTTCAGTTGCAGCATCCACGAATTTCTGGATGAGCTCTTCATTTCTGCGTAGAGAAATTCGCATTTCAAAATGACTGAATATTGTGGTTATTTCCTTCGAAATTATAGTAAGACGTTTAATTTCTGACTCTGTAAATGGTTTTTTTCTAGATATGTCCAATAGACCTATCACTTTGTCACCAGCGATGAGAGGGACACTTATAACAGATTGTATGCCCAATAGCTTATACAACTTTGGCAGATGTTTTTTTAGTGATGTACCATATGTGAATTCGGAAATCAATTTTTGAGCCTGTTTTACATTATTGATGAGTTTTGGCTTTCGACCGACAAGAATTTTTCTGTAAAGGCTATTTTTATTAAGATAGATCTTTATTTCACCAGGAATTTCTATTCTTGCTGATTTACTAATTCTATCAATTCGTTCCTGTAATCGATCGTACTTCTGCAATACAAGATATTTTCCATCTTCACTAAGTAGATATGCTGTTACTCCATCGCAAGAAAGAATCTTACCTGTTTCTTTGCCAAACAGATCAAGAATCTTAGGCAGATCATCGCCCCGATTGACTGCGCTATTTAATGCGCTGATCAGATTTAGGTCCTCACTTCTATGTTGAAATTCCTGCGCCAGCTTTTTTAATTTTTTCTCAGCCTTCTGTAATTGAACAATCTTTTTGCGTAGTTTCGTCAATTCACTTGTGGTCTTCTTTTTTGGTTTTTTCTTAGTTTTCATTTTTCATATTCCCTGCACCGATATTATATACCAAACTATATCATGTACATATCAGAAAAGAATTATTTTACTAGCAGATTTATTTCTCTAAATTAATAATAATCAAATATTGACAGTTGTCAACCATTGATTTATATTGCACCTCTGCAGGGGATATCTATACTGCTTGCAGAGCACAATGTTTTATGGGTGCTGAGGGAGAAGAATGAACTGCCTAAGGCTTTAGTTTGCGGCGTTTTTGTCTGTACATCAATGAATCAGCACTAGCAAGTAGCTCATCGATGGACAAGGGACGTTGTGGGTCATAGAAGACCGCACCAATACTCAACGAGAGTTTATACTGCTGTTTACTTTTTGCATTGTATTGATTCAATGTTTCACGTAAACGCTTGATAAGGATATTACCGCTTTTCTCCGGTGTTTCAATGGTGAGTACTGCGAATTCGTCGCCCCCGATACGTGCAATTATATCAGATTTACGAAAACACTTTCTTAGTATATGGGCAGTTGCTTTTAGCGCAAGATCTCCTTGTATATGACCGAAATTGTCATTAATCCACTTCAATTTGTCTAAATCGGCAAAAAGAATCCAAAAGCCCATTTCTTTACGTTCAGCGATCTTCAATTGCTGTTGTGTTAGGATTGAAAAGCCGCGCCGATTATGCAAACCTGTAAGTTCGTCGTCCAGAAGCTGAGTACGCAGTTCATTCTCAACACGTTTACGCTCGGTCACATTCCAAAGATACGAGCGCGTACCTATTATCTTGTTGTTTTCTTTTAATTCAACTACATGTACCTCGAGATATAGAATAGAACCATCTCTGTGCCTTCCTTTGAATTCATATGTGCTTGGCACTTTCTTTCCTTGCATACGATCACGATGATAAGCCATTACCATATTGACATCATCAACGTGGATCAACGATTCGATTGATTGATTTCTCAATTCTTCAATCGAATATCCAAATAATTGTGCAAGTTTACTGTTGTAGTATTTTAATTTTCCTTCTGAATCATCAATCAGTATGGCTACGTCAGCTCTTTCTACCAAATCTTTGTAGCGCTTCTCAGATTTCTTTAATGCATCTTCAATTTGTCTGCGTTCTGTTATATCCCTAATGATACCTATTGATCCAAGGAATCTTTTCTGTTTTTCATCCTTGCCAATTTCATAGTGCCCTGTAGAACTTACATCACCAAAAGCGATAACTTTGCCTATTATTTCGCTTTTGTTTTTTTGTCCCTTTTTTGCCTTTTTTGACGTTAATCGTATTTCTAAGTCTTTTGTCTTTCTCGTACCTGTCCTTCTTTCATCAATGAGTTTGGGTGCATTATCATCTCCAGTTACTTTTCCGCTATACTTTGGCAGTACAAATGACCGGCTGAATGATTTGACATCTTCAGGATGTACAAGTGCGCTGAAATGTTGACCAATTAGGTCTTTTGGTTTAAAACCCAAGGACTGTATAGAATTGTTGATAAAGGTGAAGTTTCCCTCAGGATCGATAATGTATACGATATCAGGCAATCCTTTCAGAATTGTCATGCACTTCTGCGAATCTGCCGTCGGTATTCTTAGTTGCTTTTTCTTTACTTTTTTCGATTTTCTACTGCTTTTCATCTCTTGTATCTGTTGCATAACATGGGCAATTTGAAATTCTTATTCTTATGCGAGGAACTTAAATCGGCATCCATATGACCATCCTTCTCGCCTAATAGTAATCGAATATGCTGCCGTGTCAACCTTATTGCGATGATGATTGACTACATACATTAGACTTGAAATCTTGGGTGATAGTGTGTATATTTATAATAGTGGAAATACTAAGTCTCTGTGTGATGCTTATAGCAGGTGATTTTCCGATTTGTGATCACGAGGCTTTTCAGTATAATCCGAGTGTGATATTCGTGGACAGTATTTACTATGTCTTCTGGTCAGATCTTAGATATCCAGCATCAATTTTTGCTGCTCGGGTAACCCCCGATGGTGTAGTCATTGATACATCTGGACGGTTTCTCTTTCATGGCAATCCGACTTTTGGTGCCCGTGTGGCATATGACGGACAGAATTTTTTAGCTGTATTTCGAGATAGTTGTTGAAGCGACGGCAATGTTATGGGGGTGCGGGTCACCCCTGATCTGGACACAATACATTCACTTCCAATAAAGGCAGATAGCGGAGTTGAGCGTGAGCCGGATATTGCATTTGATGGCGAGAACTATGTGGTCGTTTGGTCTGAAGGCTTCATAGCTGAATATAAGGTTTATGCTTCACGAGTAACTACAGAGGGTGTTGTTCTTGATTCTGGTGTTCCTTTTGGCATTGATGCATTCTGCGAGTTTGGTCCTGGTATAGATTTTGATGGCAATCGTTATTTGGCCATATGGTATACTTACAACTACAGCCCTTACGGTGTGTACGGGAGATTTCTGACCACCGAGGGTAAACCTGAAGGTGATGCAATTCTGATACGGTCATTTGGTAGTAGCTACATGTTCAACCCAGATATTATATTCGGTGGAGATAAGTACTTGGTAGTCTGGAATGAACCATCAATTCAGGGGAATGAGGATATTTACGGACAACTTGTTTCAACGAGCGGAGGGCTGATCGGTGGGGTTATTCCCATCGCTACTGATTCGGCTTATCAGTTCAATCCGAGGATTGCCTTTCGCGATAGCAGTTATCTCGTAGTGTGGAATCAAAATAGTAAGATCTATGGTCAGTGGATCTCTACAGACGGTACATTGATCGGCGAGAATTTCGGGATTTCTGATTCCACAAGCGAAAATCGGTCCTCACCCGATGTCGCGATCGGTATGACCAATTGCCTTGCCGTTTGGATGGAATATCATGGCAGTAGTTTTGATATTTATGGTAATCTGGATATCCTTACAGGCATCAAGGAGGAGTGTTCAAGGACGATAGAAACATATGATTATTACTCGACTACTATTATTAGCGGGCAGCTGAGTCTACCTCAGAACGAGAAATGCGCAGTTTACGACATCATGGGAAGGAGGATTCAGCCGCATGATCTTGCACCGGGCATTTACTTCATAGAGGTTCATGGTCAGGTAGTACAGAAAATAGTAAAAATACGATAAAACATCAGTGTTTTAAGGTAAATTTTCAAATATCATTTCTACCCTTGACAAATACATAATTACATATATAATTATATGTAAAACAAAAAATGAGAGGTGTAAATGAAAGGTGCGTTAATCGTAGGCTTAAGTCTAATCCTTATATTTGGTTTTAACATAGCTCAAGCTGCAGAGCGCGTTGTGGTCTGCGAAGAACTCTACCAGGAAGGCTGAGGTTCTTGTAGATATGCCAGTGGTACACTGGATCAAGTTGCATTAGACTATCCTGGAAGGGTTGCAGTGGTTGAGATGCATGTTGTTTCTGGTTATCCGTATTATTGGTGGGAAGCCCGAAATAGAATGTACTACTATGCGCCACCATATAATGGTGGCTATGCTACGCCCTGGCTCTGGTATGATGGTGACCAGCATGGTAGCTATACTTACTCACTGTGGAGATCCAAGATTGTTGCTCGAATGAATCAACCTTCGCCAGTAACAGTTACATTGTGGGGCGATTATAATTCAGCAAATGGAAACGGAACGTTCAACGTTCAATTCCGGAATGACTCTACGGCAACGATCAATGGTAGAGTGATTATGGTTATAACTGAAGACAGTTTATACTACTTAGCTCCTAATGGGGATGCTTGGCACAATCATGTGGCGCGAGATTACGTACCAAATCAGAATGGACAGACAGTAACCATTGCTCCAGGTGATTCTGTAACGGTTACTCAATCATTCACGACTTCTCCGAGCTGGGATGTAAATAAATGTGATATTATCACGTGGATTCAAGATGATAATATGCAGCCTGATTCTACAAAGGAGATTTGGCAGGGTGGTACAATTAAGGTTATAGAACTTGCGGTTAGGGAAGAAATGTCGAAGACGGCAATCGATCGTCAGGTGACTCCAATGCCAAACCCCTGTGTTGATGGTATGAAGTTCTCATTCAATCTACCAGTGGGGATTGCGTATCAGATTGACATTTTCGATGTGACTGGTCGTCGCGTCAGGACATTGAGTGGAGAATCAAACGCAGATCAGGAATCGGTAAGATGGAACCGCATGGATGATGCGGGTTCTTCGGTCAACGCTGGAGTCTATTTCTTTAGATTTAAAAGCAATGTGATAAATACATCCGGCAAAATAGTTGTGAGATAAAGTCAATTGATAGCGAAAAGCTCCGCTTTTCTGAAAAAATCCGGGGCTTTGATTTTGGGCTTGACAAATACATAATTATATATATAATATATATACTAATATAGAAACTAAAAACTGAGAGGTGCAAATGAGGTATAAGTGTATAACAGGTTTAAGTGTAGTCTTGATTTTTGGTTTAAGCCTTGGTCAAGCTGCGGAGCGGGTTGTGATTTGTGAAATGATTGGAGAGGAGGAATGAGGGTCTTGCGCTTTAGCCAGTGGGACACTGGCGCAGATTGCCCTCACCTACCCGGGAAAAGTTGCAGCAGTCGATGTCCATTTTGGTCTCTTTGACACATTCTACTTAGAAGACGCATTTCAACGTATTCATTACTATCCACCGCCATTCATGGGGATGTATCTTACACCCTGGCTGTGGTTCGATGGCAATCAACACGGAGGCTTTGACTATACTCAGTGGGAACCGATGATTGTAGCACGCATGAGCCAACCTTCACCCGTAACAATAACGATGTGGGGTGATTATAATGCAGGTAATGGGACAGGTACAATAAATGCCCGGTTCCAAAATGATTCCAGTGCGACAATCAATGGTCGCGTTCTGTTTGTGATTACTGAGGATAGCATATATTATGATGCTCCGAACGGAGTCCAGTGGCACAGTCATGTACCAAAGATTTATCTCCCGGACTACAACGGTGAAACGGTATCAATCCCATCAGGCGGTTTTGTTACACTTACAAGGCCATTTACGATTCAGCCAGAGTGGGATGAAGACTATTGTAAGATTTTGACCTGGATTCAAGATGATAATATGCAGCCTGATTCTACAAAGGAGATTTGGCAGGGTGGTATGAAAAGGGTGAAAGATCTGAGTATTGAAGAGGAAAATCTCGAACAGTCTGTTATCGATAAAGTGATTTTAATGCCTAATCCTTGTGTTGACGGTACATCATTCTCTTTTAATTTGCCAGAAGGCATGCAATATCGCATAGCGATTTTTGATGTAGCGGGTCGATGCGTGAGTAGATTAGAAGGGGAATCAAGTGGAAAACAGGAGTCGATCATGTGGCGATGCAAAGATGGTGCAGGTTCTCTTATTAGTTCTGGCGTATATTTCTATTGTTTTGAAAGTGATGATTTTAGCGTTACGGGTAAGGTAGTAGTTAGATAGTTTTTTTGGATTTGGAATTCTCGAAGAGGAGGATGTATGCATAGGTGTTTAGTGTTTTTAGTAATCATTAGTGTTAGTTCTGGAACGCTGCTTACGAATGGTGATTTTGAACAGCCATTTACAACTGGTTGGCAGCAGGCAAGCAGTGGCAGTTACGTCGTGATTGACCGCGCAACCAGCTACGACCCTGATCCCGATCATGAAGCCCGCTGTGAAAAAGGCGATGGTACTGGTTTTGCCTGTCTCTATCAAACCGTGGACGTTCCCAGTACTAACCTGATTTTTTCGTGTATTGCCAAAGTCTATGCTTATGACAACCATCCAACGGCTTGGTGCGGTGCAGCAGTTCGTATCTTCTACATGAACGCCGCCAGCACGAAACTGGGTGAAACAATGATATGTATGCGCAGTACTCAGAATCCATGGAATGATACCTCGACCAGGCATCTCATTATCGCATCGGATTCTTTATGGCATACTTATACTTTTAATGTCGATAACGAACTTACCAACCTACCGGGCGTCGACCCTTCGCAGATCGCAAAGATGCAGATTGCGCTCTACGATACCTGCTATGATTGCTGAAGTGCTACAGAAATGGCGAAGGTCTTCGCCGATGACATAGTGCTTAATTATATAGGTACCGATCCCTACGTTGCATTACTTGGTGTAACTGTATATGACACCGGAGGTAACAACAATGGTTGTCTTGATCCTGGAGAGACAGCTGATCTAACAAGTACTCTGAAAAACATTGGTGGTGTGGATTTCAGTAACCTCAGCACGACCCTGTCATGCACGTGCCCGCACGTCACAATTACTGATAACTCTGGTCAGTTTGGACCACTCCAGATTGATAGCACAAAAGAGAATACCTTTGATCCATATAGAGTAATTACCAGTGCGTCAACCCCATACGGAACAGAAGCAGACTTTACGTTGCGCATGCAGGATGGCAGTTTTGTTGACACGGCGTACTTCACTCTGAGTATTGGGCAGATGGCACCCAATGATACTGGGCTTTATTATGCCTATTGGTCAGGTGGACCGCACGTACATTCGCCTGTTTTTTCCTGGATTGCGATCGACACGTCGCAGACAACCTACCCAGGCACATCATTGAATCTGGGCGATGATGCGGTTACGCAGGTTAATCTTCCCTTTACCTTCCGGTATTATGGCGTGAATTACACGCAGATAACGGTTGGTTCAGACGGCTGGATTGCCATGGGTTATCAGACCGTGTATGATCAGACAAATAGCGGCATTCCGAATATTGATGGTCCTTCTGCTATGGTGGCGGGGATGTGGGATGATTTGGATCCGGGCAATGCTGGTCAACCCAGCGACATATATTATTATTATCATGCGCCAACCCATCGTTTTATTATCGAGTATTTCCGGGTTGAGCACTGGCCCAGCGGTTATCATGAGACCTTTGAGATTATCCTGCATGATCCAGCCTACTACACAACGCCAACGGGCGATGGTGAGATCATAGTTCAATATCTACTCGGGATGCATGAAACAGATAACACACTGGGCATTGAGAATTCGAGTGAGACAATTGGTATCCAGTATTATCTTGATGGTTTGTATGATCCGTTGGCCGCACCGGTTACTGATGAATTTGCCGTGAAATACACGACTTATCCACCAGATCAGGTTCCAGGAGTTGAGGAATTCGGTTCTATCTCGCAGAGAAGATGTGAGCTAATGATTTGTCCGAGTATAGCAAGAGGCAGCGTGAAGATCAGCTATAACATACAAGGGTCACAAGAAAACGCAGGAATAAAGATCTATGATGTAATGGGTCGTTTTGTAAAACAGTTCGGCGATCTGAACGATTCACAATCCACCATCACATGGAATATGAAGGATGATTTGGGTAATGAGGTGTCAAACGGTATATACTTCTTGAACTTGGAGACAGAAGACAGCAGAGTAACAAGAAAGCTTGTTGTGCTAAAATAGTAGAGCAATAAGGCGATCATCTCTTCTTTTAAGGTAATCCTGATTGCCTACTGACGTAAAGGGAGTTTTATCTTATAGTTTATTAGGATAAATAGAATGAAAATGTGTTACTTTTTAGTATTTTTTCTGAGTCTTAAGTATCTTTATCGAAAAATAGGTGTGTTGAACTAGAAGGTGCTATGTATCGATGCTTAGTAATATCACTAATATTTAGCACGGGAACTGCAGGAATATTGCTTACTAACGGTGACTTTGAGGAGCCGTTTACCGAAGGTTGGCTAGAGACAAGATCTGGGTTTAACACGGCTTTCCAGCGTGCAACCAATTATGATCCAGATCCAGATTATGAGGCCTATGTTTATAAAGGTTCTGATCACGGGTTCGCCAGATTACACCAGATTACTAATATAGGTGATATGCCCGTGACTGAGATTGATTTTTCGGTTTGGGCAAAACTATATGCCTATGATAATGATCCAGAGGCCTTTACAGGTGCGGCAGTTGAACTTATGTACTTGGATGAAACAGGTTCATACTTGGGCAACACAAAAATCTGCGCTCGAAGTACGCAATGTCCCTGGACCAATACCTTAACCCAGCACATAATTCCGGCTTCGGGCTCAGGATGGTACAATTACTCGTTCAACATCAACGATGAATTGGGTAATCTCCCTGGGGTTAGCCCAGCAGATGTCAAGAAGATCAAGGTTTCTCTACTTGATTCAACTTATCATTGCTGAGGGGCGGTGGAGACGGCGGAGGTCTTCGCCGATGATATTACCATAAATTACACGGGTACAGATCCTTACCTTACTTGTCTGATGTCAACAGTATATGATAGCAGTGGCAATAACAACGGCTTTTTGGATCCAGGAGAAACGGTGGACCTAACTACTATTGTGAAAAATATTGGTGGCGTTGATTTTACAGATCTGTCGACCACTATCGAATGCACGAGTTCGTACATAACAATAAATGATGATACAGGCTATTTTGGTGTGTTGGCGGTTGATAGTACAAAAGAGAATATTGGTGATAAATATGTAGTATCAGCAAGCTCAGGGACACCATATAATACAGAGATTGATTTTTCTCTTATTACGCGGGAAGATGTTTTTGTTGATACATTGACTTTTTCATTAGTAGTCGGTTTATCTGCTCCCAATGACACGGGCTATTACTATGCTTATTTTTCAGGTGGCCTTCATGTTCATGCTCCTGTCTTCGGTTGGGTTGCAATCGATTCAACCCAGGTCACCCATCCTGGTTCATCGTTAGATTTAGGAGACAATGCTGTTACCCAGTTAGCTCTGCCTTTTACTTTCCGCTATTATGGAATAGATTACGATTCGATAACAATCAGTTCCAATGGTTGGATTGCTATGGGTTATCAGACGGTTGATGATCAAACCAATACTGCCATCCCAAGCCCTGATGGTCCTCAGGCAATGATTGCGGGCATATGGGATGATTTGGATCCCGGTAATGTGGGTGCTGCCAGTGATATTTATTTTTACTATTCGGCATCGGAAAATCTTTTTATAGTTGAGTATTTTCGGGTTGAGCATTGGCCTATTGGCAACGAGGAGAATTTTGAAATAATCCTCTATGATCCTCAGCATTATCCTACACCGACTGGTGATGGTGAGATCATCGTGCAGTATTTGAATGGTATGCAGGAAGCAGATAATACTGTGGGTATTGAGAACGCCTCTGAAACGATAGGTGTTCAGTATTTTCTCAATGGTACATATGATCCGTTGGGAGCACCAATTACTGATGAATTTGCGATAAAGTATACAACCTATTCACCCGATCAAAGTCCAGGAGCAGAAGAATCCAGGGCGCAGACGCGGCAGGTTGTAAATAGTCTGATAATTTATCCCAGTATTACAAAAGGTTGTGTGAAGATCAGGTACACAATACATGACATGTCGCGGTATGCAGCAATAGAAATCTATGATGTGATGGGTCGTTTTGTGAGAAGGTTTAACCATCTAACCAATTCGCAATCGCCTATCACATGGAACAGAAAGGATTACTTAGGCAGGAATATATCAAAGGGCATATACTTTGTGAGTCTGGAGACAGATGGCTCAGTGGTTATGAGAAAGGTTATTCTGATTGAATAGGCAAGGATTAGATTTCGTGTAGGGGGTGAGTCGATCACCCCCTATTTATTCTTTATACCGCATCTCTATTGACAAATAGGTAATTGTTCATATAATTGATTATGAAAGAGATAATTTTTACTTTTTTGTGTTTGGAATTATTCTTACTCTTAAGTGTATGCTCAGAGGCGCCGGAGATTGAATTTCCTGAACCAGGCGACCGTGTGGTGCTCGCAGAACTATTTACTGAAGATGACTGACCATTTTGTGCGCTCGCGGAGCGATCGCTTATCGATAGTCTACCACTTTACTATGATTATGCGTTCGTGGTTATCTGTTATCACGTCAACGTGACTAAGAATTACTATTTGCAGGAGGCCCATGATCGAGAGGTGTTTTATAATACAGGTCTTTCTGTTCCATTCGTTATTTTCGATGGTACTGAGGTAGTGTGGGAAGCGAGCCCGGCTAATTATGACAGCGTATATGCTGAATATATTGATGCTGCGCGGAGAAAGGTTCCATATTTTAATCTTTCAGTCGACAGTGCGGTTGCCTCGCCAACCGTAGGTAGGTTTGATCTCAAGATTGTCGCTGCCGATACCATACCCGATGATGAGATTCTCGCATTCGTTGCGATAACAGAAGATAGTCTTCCAGGAAATCCCTTTACCTTTATGCACGTCGTCAGATCTTTGCAGCAGTTCCCTTTGGATTTAGCATATCCTGATAGCCTTGATACTACTATTACCTTTTCGCATAATATTCCGCCGGATAATATGAAAACAGTCATTTTTATCCAGAATATGGATACAAAAGAAATCATGCAGGCAATAATGAGAGAATTTTAGGAGTAACTAAGATGAGAAAATTCGTTTTAATCATAATGTTACCAATGCTCCTTGTCTTGGCCGATGAGGGTGAAGCAATTGATGCCCCTGATTTTGCCCTTGAAGATGTAGACGGCAATACAGTGTGCCTTGATTCATTGATTCAAAAAGGTCCGGTTCTCATGAGTTTTTGGGCGCTGTGGTGCAAGATGTGTATCAAGGAGCTTGATGCGTTAAAACCTTACGCTAATGAATTCGACTCTCTCAATATTACACTTTTAGCAATAAGTCAAGATAAAACGAGAGCCGTGCCCAAGGTGAAACCATTTGCAATGAGTCATAAATGGAAGTACGATGTGGTGCTTGATCCAGAGAACACGATGAGAGATTTGTATCATGTTCAGGCAATGCCGACATTCTTCATCATAGATCAAAACAAGAAAATCATATTTACGCATCAAGGATATAAACCAGGTGATGAAGAGATAATTATCTCGATGGTGCGTGAATTGCTTGCCAAAGGCGAGGAGGATGGGTCTGAAGAGTAAGTTTTTATTTGCGCTCATATTAACCTCTTTTTCAATTGCTGCAGATATAGGCATAAGTGGTGCAAATTGTGCTGAGTATTGGGTATTTGTAGATAGTAGATTAGACAGTCTAAACTATAAAGAACATCTTACAGAAAAGCTTAAGTTGTCCCTCAGTTATAAAGACTTAACACTAAAAGGCATTTTCTTTTTTTGGGATCCCTCTGTAGCAGTTCCAGGTGAGCTACAGTACCTTGATTATACTGCTCAGTACAAGAGAGATCCTGTAAGTATTCTTTATGGTACATATTATACCACTTTTGGGAGAGGTCTTTGCCTAAATCAGTTTCTTGACGAGGATTTTAACAATGATAATTCTTTGTACGGATTGAAGACAGATTTCAGGTTCTTGAATAGCAGGCTGACGCTTCTAACAGGTACACCCAGAAATATTTTTTTTGAAGAGCTTACCTATTCAATAAAGAACGATACTACGGATCAAATAAGAGGTGCAGATTTTGAGATGAAATGGTACCCCATATTTGCGACTGAGACAAATATCGTTACTACAATAGGTGGACGTTATGTAAGAGTCAACAGAGTCACTGACCTGACGCCAAAGGCATTTACTGAGTTGTTTGGCGGCAACATAGGATTCAAGATTGGCCCTTGGGACAGCTACTTTGAATATGGTAGGCAATGGGGAACTAAGCCTTTGGTCGGTGGTCGATTAAAAGGTGAAGGTATGCTTGTTACCACTGGTTTGGCATTTCCCGGTTTTGGCTTTTCTGTACAGTATATTGATTACGACAATATGGGTTTTGGCGGTCCTGGCTATCGTTATAATGAACCTCCTACACCGATTAAATCGGGAATTTCCGTGAATCGTGGTATTGATGAAATAGGTTATGGTGTGTCGCTTGTTGCTTCACCGTTTGATTTTGCATCAGTCGAGATTGACAACAATAAAGTCAGTACTCATGATGAGGCACTCAGCGAATTCGAGCAGATTCTTAAGATTAATGATCGTATGGACGGGGTGCTTGAGCAAACAATCAAAATAATAACTCACCCAACATTTGATTTTGAAATAACCGTTGGTCTTGATAAACTTACAAAACAAGGTATTGAACTACCGATCGAGAAAAAAACTGAGACAAAACCATATGCTGACTTATCATGTGATTTTGGCTCCTTCTTTGTTGATGTTGGATATGAACACACCTTTGTGTCTAGCGATACAAGTGATTATTATGATCATGCAGCTTCTTTCTCGATAGGGAAACCCGAGTTATTGGTGTTATCTCTCCGTTATGAACGCCGTAACCGCGTACCAGGTTGGCTTATAACAAAACTTGGTGAGGAAACTGGTTGGCCTATGGCCGAATTGAGTTTGGATATCACGCGTCGTCACAATCTCAGAATAAGAGTAGGAGGAGAAAAAGGCGGGTTGATATGTTCGGGCGGCGTATGTCGATTTGAAGAACCGTTCCGTGGTGTAAAGATGGTCCTTACTAGTATCTTCTAATGTGGACTCTCATCATTTGAGATATTTGGAATGTGAAGCAAAATAATTCAAGAGGAGGTAAGATTGAAAAGATTGATTTTCATCATTTTTGTGGTTATTTTTATTGCTAGTATCATATATGGAGGAAAACTCGGTGATTTTGAAGAGACTGAAACCGTAGGATCAGTGATGTGCCTATCTTGTATGGGAATAGAATGAAATTAAAAAGAATTGTCCAGATAATCGCCACGATCGCACAAAACTCATATCTTCCTGCAATCTTTAGTGGCGGTCTCTATCAAGGTGTTTTGAAGAGAGCATGCACACCAATTTTGAATTGCTGGGGGTGTCCTCTCGCTTGGTATTCCTGTCCAATGGGTGCACTCCAGCATTTTATTGGACTTCGACTCTTCCCATATTATATTATAGGTCTATTCGGTGCTGTGGGGATGATAGTTGGAAGGATGGCTTGTGGATGGTTGTGTCCATTTGGATTCTTGCAGGATATGTTATACAAAGTAAGATCTGTGAAATTAAGATTACCCGAGTGGTGTTCTTATCTAAAATATGTTATGCTCGTGGGTGTTGCGATTATTGTTCCTTATCTCGTTGGAGAACCGTGGTTCTGTAAACTTTGCCCTAACGGTAATCTGATAGCTGGTCTGCCTTTGATCCTTACTGATAAAAGCGGTGATCTAAGGGCACTTATTGGTTGGCATTATTATATGAAGATGGCAATTTTGATTTTCATTGTGTTTTTATCTATTCCCATAAAAAGATTTTTTTGCCGCACTTTCTGCCCGATTGGTGCAATATACTCAATATTCAACCGCTTCAGTTTTCTCAGAATAAAAGTTGATAAAGACAAATGCATTGAGTGCGAATCATGCCAGATGGTGTGTCCAATGCATGTGCCTATATATCGCTCACCAAACCACATAGATTGTATTAGATGTCTCGATTGTGTGAAGGTCTGTCCGACTAAGGCGATAAAGCATGAACCGAGGTAGGGCAGCACTTATATCAATGTTGGTAATCGGAGGCGGACAGATTTATTCTGGTCGTATCTGGGCTGGAGTCAGTTTTGCGATAATATTTTATGGTACAGTAGGCTTGGTGTTTAATATTTGGACCGGGATCAACCCGGCCTTTTGGGGTCTTATCGTTGTATGGATTTTTGTGTGGCTTTTCAATATATATGATGCGTATAGAGGTAGTGGGTACGAAAAACCACCTTGCGAAAAAATGTGTCCGGCAGGTATCGCACCATGGGTTTACATCAATCTTATTGCAACAGGAAGTAATGATCCATATCCATTTGTACCTTTTTTTAATGTGCTTGAACTTATATGCCCTGCACCCTGCGAAACACAATGTACTAGGAGAGGCATTGACAATGCAGTTGCGATAAAGTATCTTAAATCAGATGTGAAAATGCAGAAATCAAATGCTAGGCAAAAAACAAAGAAAGAGAGAATTGCAGTTATAGGAGCCGGTCCTTGCGGATTGAGCGCAGCCTATTCTCTTGCGAGTAAGGGATACAATGTAACGATTTTCGAACGAGAGAAAAGGCCGGGAGGAGTTCTTGCCGTACTCATACCCGAATTTCGTCTCCCTCAATCTCTTCTTGATAAAGAAATCAGACTATTAATAGATGTTGGCATAGAGCTGAAGTGTGGGCTCGAAGTAGGTAAAGACATATCGCTTGATGAATTATTAAAAAATTATGATCTTGTTTTCATTGCTACAGGCGCATGGAAATCTATGACGTTGGACATCAAAGGTAAAGATGCCGGACTAAATGGATTTGATGTCCTTAAGAAGATAAAAAGAGGTGAGAGATTTAATCTGGGTAAGGTTGGTGTGATTGGAGGAGGCGATACGGCAATAGATATTGCACGCAGTTTGATCCGGCAGGGCAACAAAGTGAAAATATACTACCGAAGAAGGATTGAAGATATGCCGGCTGAACTTGAAAATCGAACAGAAGCGCAGGAAGAAGGAATTGAAATTATTCCACTTACTGTACCGATAGCGATTGAAGACAGCAAAGTGACTATGGCAGAAACAGAATGTTTGGAAAGCAGGAAGGGACCTGTTAGAATAAAGAAGGAATGTACATTTAAGGTTGATTTAAACCATATCATTATTGCCGTTGGGCAACAACCAGATACGGATTTCTTAAGAAATTATGTAAAGATAGATAAATTTGGTCGCATAAAGACAAAACACTGGAAGACATCACATCCTAGAATTTTTGCGGGAGGTGATGCTGTTTTAGGTAGTAAAACAGTTGCTCACGCAGTTGGTGAAGGTTTAAATGCTGCTGAGCATGCCGATTTCTATCTGAGACGAATACATCCATTGTTTGGCAGAATATTTAAGAAAATCGATCTACCCCGTGTGAAATGTCTACCTGTCAAAAATATAGGAAGGATGACAATTCCTCATCGAAAAGTTGAAGAACGCATACACGATTTTGAAGAGGTGGAAATGAAGGCATCACAAGAGGAATTAAGACAGGAAGCCCTGCGTTGTCTGTCATGCCCACTTAGATATAGGCCATAATTCATTGACAAACCCCCTTCTTTTAATATTATTATAATATAAGTTGCAAAAAAATATCTAAGAAGGAGAAATAATATGAGTCGAAGAATCAAATCAGTTATCGGTCGAGAGATATTAGACTCACGAGGGAATCCGACTATCGAAGTTGAAGTTGAACTGAATTGCGGTATAAAGAGTAGTGCATCAGTTCCCTCGGGGGCATCTACAGGTACATATGAAGCGGTTGAGTTGAGAGATAGTAATTCAAGAAGATACGGTGGCAAGGGAGTGCTGAAGGCGGTTGAGAACATAAACAATATCATTGGGCCTGAGCTGATTGGCAAAGACGTAATTGAACAGCCAAATTTGGATAAGTTGCTCATTGAGCTTGATGGAACGCCGAATAAGAAACGGCTCGGTGCAAATGCGCTATGTGGTGTTTCGCTTGCTATCGCCCGTACAGCGGCAGCGGAACTTGGTATTCCGCTTTATAAGTATCTTGGTGGTCCGTATGCGGTACTAATACCTGTACCTATGATGAACATTATTAATGGAGGCGTTCATACGCTGCTGCAGGGTCCTGATTTTCAAGAATACATGATCGTTCCGTACGGCGCAAAGACATTTAGGGAGGCACTTAGATGGGGAAGTGAAACATATCATGCGTTGAAAAAACTGCTTATAGAAAAAGGATTGAGGATAGCCGTTGCAGATGAGGGTGGTTTTGTACCGAGCATAGCATCCAATGAAGAACCTCTCAATTTTATCGTGGCAGCGATTGAAAAGGGCGGCTACAAGCCCGGCGAGGATATTGGAATCGCCCTTGATGTTGCAGCAAGTTGTTTTTATGAGCATGGGAAATACAAATTGAGAATTGAGGATAGAGAATTGACTTCAGAAGGGTTAATAGAAAAATATAGTGGTTTGGTTGATAAATACCCGATAGTATCGATAGAAGATGGTTTAGCAGAAGATGATTGGCAGGGATGGAGGATGCTGAATGAGAGACTGGGACACAAAATAATGTTGGTGGGTGATGATATTTTTGTGACCAATGTAAAACGAATTGAAAGAGGTATCAAGGAAAACGTTGCTAATGCTGTTTTGATAAAACCAAATCAGATCGGTACACTCACAGAGACAATAGCAGCAGTGCAGATGGCGCAGAAAGTGAAATGGGGCGTCGTGGTTTCACATAGAAGCGGTGAGACTGTTGACCATTTCATTGCTGATCTTACTGTTGCCATGGCATCGGGGGCTTTGAAGACTGGGGCACCATGTCGCGGTGAACGTATAGAGAAATACAATCAGCTACTAAGGATCGAAGATGATCTAAAGGATGCTGCAATCCATCCCAGTAAAGAGACATTTATGAGATGAAGATGATTGAGGCAAATTGTGTGGATTCAAGGTGTGCATAGGTAGGATAATGTGAGCAGGATAGGGGCGAGAATGCAAGAAGAATCGGGTGTCTTCATATCACAGTAAACCTGACAAGAACTCTGTAAGTTATGTTTGTAAGAAGCGCGCAGGGTGTATGTGTAAAAACACGAATTATTACAACAAAATCTGCAATACCTTATTGACATGCTGCCGAAGTTCGTTAAAATAGAGCACAGGAGGATTTTCAATGGTCTTTGACGATATGGAAGATATCAAGAAAGGTCCCTTTTGTAAACCCTATGGACAATTATTCTACGAAAATTTACAGAAGATGCCATCGTTTCAAGTTATCGAGGCATATCTTTCTTGTCTCCTTGAAGCCCAGGATAAGATTCAGAAGGCGATCGCAATACTTGAAGGAATACTGAAAAAGGGGGCTGATAAACTAAAAGAGATAGAAAAACCTATAGACCTACAATACATGTTCGGAAAATCAACTGGTTCAAGGGGTGATATAGAAAAAGAGATTGAACACCTTGCGCAGAATCGACGCGCGATTGATGATTTGATAGCCCAATATTCTGAGAAAGGGCTTTTAAAAATGCCCCTTAAAGAATTCATGACAATCTTTGACTCTGAATATAAGGTTAAGGTAGAAAAGAAACGCTCTGATTCAGAAGAGCTTTATATAACCGAAATCAATGGTAGTGATTTAGCTGGTTGTGCAGGTTTCGATCATCTTAATAAGGTAATGACCGGATACCTGCTGAAAAAATTGATAAAGAAAAAAAAGGAAGAGGATACAAACTAATGGGGTCAGGCTTGATATTCTAGACATTCTTTACGAATGTTTCTGATTTCTCTGCTAAGACGTCCATCTTTGCGGAGACGATCAGTAGTTCTTCTCACATTTTTAGATATGGTTGAGACATCAATACCCAAAAACAAAGCGATTTCACCTAATCGATAACCAAAAGAAACACGTGTAATATAGCAAAATATTTGCCGTATCCAAACAATTTCTTTAATTTTAACATTAGATTTGGCTGTTTGAGGCAATACGTTTGCCTTACTGCATATCACGTCTAGGATTTTCTCTAAATTTGGTTTTTCAATAGCATCAACCTTGATTTCATTTTTTGTTTCCAGAATTTCCTCAACAAATTTTTTGTTGCCTAAAATCCTTTGATCAATTGACTCCTCACAGAATTGGTTATATTTGTTGTCCATACCTTCCTTGATGAACTGTTTGTAACTCATTCGCGCTGCTGTTCTATTACTAGCGAACAGCTGCAAAACAAAATCAGTATCGATTAATGTAGTTTTTATATTTCTCGTATAATAGGAATTACTCGTCCAGGGATAGTCTGACAAATTTTTGGTCACACCTGCCCTAATCGGATTCAAATGAATATATCTTACCAATTCCAAAAGATAGGTGTCTTTTTGGCAAATAATAGCCTTGTATCTTCCTTGAAAAAGATGACCGACCTTACTGTATTTCAGATTGAAGAATTGAGTATAGCTCTGTTGTAAACCCTGCATTATTTTAGAAAGTGGTATTTCGGTTGTTTCAATTAATAGATGTACATGATTAGGCATTAGCGCGTAAGCATAAAGTTTGAAACCACAACATTTTTTGTATTGTTTGATTAGATCGAGGTATTTTTGATAGTCTTTTAGTGTTAGAAAAATTTTATTCTTATGGTTGCCGCGTGCAAAAACATGAAATAACGCCCCGGGAAATTCAATTCTTGTTTTTCGAGCCATCGGAATAGAATATCCAGAATGTCAAGCCTGACCCCAGGGGTGGATGATGACCTTTATTGAAGCATCCGCCTTGGCGACTAGGTCAAAACCTTTCTGGATTTCCTTAAGATCAAATCGATTTGTTATCATATCACCGACATTTATTTTTTTGTGTTTTAGCAATGCTATGGCTTCTTCAATATCCTGGGTAACCGCAGCATAAGAAAATACGATCTTCACTCCTTTGAAATATACGTCAAAAAGGGGTAGAGGAACTCTTACATCAGGAGCGGTTGGCGCAAAGAGGAGTAGTGTGCCACCCCTATCCAGTGATTGGAACGCTTGGTCAAATGCCTCAAGAGCAGCAGTACACACTATCACAACATCAGCAAGTCGATCATTATTAGCCTTTTTCAGGATTTGAGGTACATCATCTTTCGCATTGATCGCCACATCTGCGCCGAACCGTTTTGCTGCATCAAGACGGTATTGTACAATGTCAGTGGCAATGATTTTGTGTGCCCCTTTGATCCGTGCCAATTGAATATGCAAGAGTCCAGAAATGCCGGAGCCGATTACTAGTACTGTATCACCCTCCTTTATGCCGGCAAAACGTTGTCCGCGTATTACGCAGCCAAGTGGTTCTACAAATGTCCCTTCATCAAAAGAGACCTCGTCCGGCAAGATAAAAGTCCCAAAACGTACATTTATTTCGGGAACACGCACGAACTGCGCAAAACCGCCAGGATCAAAGTTGGTTGATTTTAAGGTATCGCAGACGGTATGATAACCAGCCTGGCAGTATCGACATTCATTACACGGCACATGATGGGATACAAAAACACGATCCCCTTTCTTATATTGCGCTATGTTTTGTCCAACATCAACAATTTCTCCAGCGATTTCATGTCCTAAAATCCTTGGCGCCTTTTTTATGCGATACCACTCCATGACATCGCTGCCGCAGATACCACTGGCAACGATTTTTACGAGAATTTCTTTTGGTCCAATTTTTGGTTTTGGAATCTCTTCGACTCTTATGTCTTTATTATTATAATATACAGCCGCGCGCATTATTACTGTAAAATAAACCTCGCTGCCGCTCGGTCAAATCCTCTATTAATCTTGATGTATGCTGATCGATGAACAGCGCTACCCTCCCCGCTAGTGGGTTTATGGTCATCAGGGCAACAGGGTATCAGGTAGTGGCTATCAGGATAACAGGAAATCAGTGTAGTAAAAGCATTCTGATAACCTGATGTCCTGATGTCCTTCACCCTGATCATCTGACAATCTGATACCCACAGATTATGGGGTGTTCTTCCTTGTGTTTTCATAGATCTTGTATGCGTCCTCAACTGATGCTTTCTTATGTACTATCGCCTTTACTGCCTGAATCATACCCACAGGGTTATCCGACTGAAAGATATTTCGTCCCATATCAACGCCTATGGCACCGTGGGAAATGGCGTCATGCGCGAGCTGCAAAGCTTCTTTCTCTGGTATTTTCTTGCCGCCGGCGATAACAATCGGTACTGGACAGCTTTCTACCACTTTTTCGAAATCTTTGCAATAATAAGTTTTGACAAAGTGTGCACCTAATTCAGCAGCTATGCGACAGCAGAGCGACAGGTATTTGGCGTCGCGTGTCATTTCTCTCCCAACAGCGGTTACAGCAAGTACTCCAATTCCATATTCTTCAGCTTGATTAATCAATTCAGAAAGATTAAGTAGGGTTTGTCTTTCATGCTGAGAACCAACGAAGATCGATAGCGCAACAGCGCAGACGTTGAGTCTTATGGCCTCCTTTATAGCGGTTGTGATACCTTCGTTAGATAATTCTTTGGCGAGTATGCTTGTTCCTCCCGAGACCCTCAAGACAATCGGTATATCAAAATTGGTTGGTACTGATGTACGCAATACACCACGCGTGAGCATTAGTGAGTCTGCATAGGGTAGTAGTGGTTCAATTGTCTTGGATGGGATCTCTAGACCACTGGTAGGTCCTAAAAAATAACCGTGATCAACTGCAAGCATCACAGTTCTACCTGTATCTGGTTTGATTATGCGTGATAAACGATTTTCTAACCCCCAATCCATAATATCTCCTTTCAATTTTGCCCTGCAAAATTCGGATAGAGAAAGATGTCGCGGATGCAAACGGACAAATATCTGCCTGAATCCGCATTCATCCGTCTGTATCATCTTATCTTACGATAACTAGATTATCCAAAAATAAGTATATGTCAATAACACAAATTTTGAGCTTTGAGATATCATTTGTCGCGTTATTGCTTTTACGAAAATTTCGAATTGCGATTTACGAATACAATATTGACTTAATAACAATATCACTTATAATTCGATGTGCAAATCTACTTAGTAACGCTCTGTCTCGTTGCTCAGCTCGATATCTCCGGTTATGTTGAAACACGCCCAAACCTTCTTTGGAATGATTCGATACATGTTGCTGGTTATAGTCGAGGTTGGTTAGAACTCAAGACAGAGGGGCCAGATTACGGAGCACAGCTTGCATTAGATCTCCTTATGCCATATGATACTATTTCATTTATTTATGCCACGGAAAAAATAAATATATCAAGACTTGCTCTGTGGTTAGGCCCTGAGAATATGAGAGTGATTGTAGGAAAACAGAAACTCTACTGGGGCGTCGCAAGGGTGTTTAGACCTTTGGATATTTTTAACCCAGTTAATTATTTCGAGCCTACCTATGAACGCGCTGGCACCAATGCAATTATTGGATATCTTGCATTGGCGCGTTTGACAAGCGTCCGTGGTGTCTATATACCTCAATATGATGTTGAAAAGTCGATAGGCGGATTAAGAATTGGCACTAATGTTTTAAAAAATGATATCGGACTGAACTTCATGCATCAAGTATCTGAAGAAAAAACAATACTTGGTGCAGAAATTGCAGGCGAGTTAGAAATTGGATACTGGGGCGAGTTTAGTTACACCTGGGAAGACACTGTTGACTATAATAGATTTACTCTGGGAGCGGATTATTCTTTCCCTTTCAGTCTTTATGCAATGGTTGAATATTTTTTTGACGGTAGTGGCGTAAGTGACCCGCAATATTATGATTTTACAAAA
>Ga0209635_10000145_pt1 | contig 42549 bp, 38 predicted proteins | sample DeeMarSWOR230_32_FD_187463 | JGI IMG/M metagenome (GOLD analysis project Ga0209635, IMG submission 187463) | Marine sediment microbial communities from White Oak River estuary, North Carolina - WOR-2-30_32 (SPAdes) (version 2) | ecosystem: Environmental > Aquatic > Marine > Intertidal zone >...
ATTTTTAACTCATGAACATGTAGATCATGTTTTGGGTTTATATCCATTATTAAAAGCATTAAAAAATAATCCTCCTGAAATTTATGCTTATGGTGAAACTGCTAAAATACTCGAAGCGGGCAATAAAGCCCAGATTTGTCCAGATATTCTAGGGATAAATCTAGACTTATTTGGAATAGAGATTTTCCCATTAAGGGTGAATGATATAACCAAGTTAAAAGAGATTAAGATATTCTCTGAATTTACATTTCAAATCCATTATACTCCAGGTCACTCCTTAGGATCAATTTGTTATTATGATTCTCACAAAAAGATTTTAATCCCTGGTGATTTGGTTTTTACAGGAGGTAGTTTTGGAAGATATGATTTTCCTGGAGGTTCATTAAGCGATTTAATTAATTCTATTAAATATGTGACCAATCTAGATGTAAAGTATCTTCTTCCCGGTCATATGGGGATTAGCGATAATGGTAATCAACAAATAGCTTTTTCCTATAAAATGATACAATCTATAGGGTCTTTCTATTAATTAATTTTAAAATAAATATAGAATTGCAAAATTCTTTCTTACTAAAAATTTCTATATTTTATTAGTAATTTTTTTTAATCTGAGAGTAATATTAAAGCTTAAGAAATCTATTTTTATTGAATTTAAACAAAGTTCTGATTAAAATGGGAGAGCAAGAAGAAAGTCCGAAAATTAATTTAGAAAAAGATGAAATAGTTTTAAGAAGTTTCCCAAAAGCGATATTTTTTGCCCCCTTATTTGCAATTTCAATACTTTTCTGGATTATTCAAGCCTTTTTACCAGATCTAAATCCATGGTTAGGAGGAATTTGGCTTATTATATTCTTCTCAAATTTTTTTGTATCATCATTAGACTTTCCTTCTACTAAATTCCTAATTATAATTTTAGGAATTCTTATTGTTGTATTGCTTCTAATTTTTCTTGGTTTATTTCCCAGTTTAGAAGAATGGGGCATCATAGGTGAAGATCTAAATCTTGGATTACCACCTGAATTTTATATGATTATGACAGTAATTTTAGGTTTAATCTTAGGTTTAGTCATTCTTACTTCAAGATTTGATTATTACCGTATTGAGAGAAATGAAATAATTCACAAAAAAGGAATGTTTTCTACTCACACAGAGCGATTTCCAGTAAGAGGATTACGTATTAAAAAAGACATACCAGATATATTTGAATATTTAATTTTTAGATCAGGGTCTATCACTCTAATATTTGCTAAAGGAAATGTAGTGCATTTAAATACTGTCTTAAATGTTAATAAAAAAGTAGAAAGAATCGATTTTCTCTTAAGTAGTTTGCATGTAATAATAGATTAATTAATAGTAAAAGTAAAAATTACATCATAATTAAGATTTCTTCTTCTTACCTTTTTTTTTTGAATGAAAATTAGATTAAATATAGATTAAAATCATTTCAATCAATTTTTAAGGTAACTCAATATGACACTAATATTTAAATAACACATCTATCTATTATTTTTATAATCCTCTTTAAATAAAAATTCGTTAAAAGTGAAAATATATGTCTGAAAAAAAACCTAAGCATCCAAATGAGATATACCTAAGAACTTATCCAAAGATAATTTTCTTTTGGCCTTTACTTATCACAAGTTTCGTTTTATGGATGATTCAAGCATTTATTGACCCCAATTCTGTGTTAGGATACATTTGGTTTATAGTTTTCTTTGTAAATATATTTGTAACTGCATTTGATTTCTCCTCGACCAAATTTTTCGTACTAATTTTAGCAATTGTAATTATTGTCTTAATTCTTGTTTTCTTGGTTCTACCGAATTTTACACTTGATCTTACAGGTATAAGCCTTGATTTGGCTTTACCATGGGCATTCTATATGATTATGACATTGATATTGGTACTTATATTAGGGATTGTAGTCATTAGCACCAGATTTGAATATTTCAAAATTGAACGAAATGAAATTATCCATAAAGCTGGAGTTTTCAGCTCAGCTGAGAGATTTCCGGTAAAAAGTTTACGATTCAAGAAAGAGATTCCTGATGTGTTTGAATTTTTTATGTTGAGGGCTGGGAAATTGACGATAATGCCAGGAAAGGCCGATGAGGTGATGATTCTTAATACAGTACTTAATATCAACAAAAGGGAAGAACAACTTGATTGGTTGCTCTCTCATGTGTCAGTAGAACCAGACGAAATAGACTCTTAAAAATTAAAGTATAATTTTTACTTTTTTTTTTTAAATTTTAATTCTTTAAGAAGTATAAATAAATAAAGATAAATTTAAGTTTTAAATCAAACTTTTTAATGCACCTATGTCATATCCACCAATTATTCTATTTGATTTTGATGGTGTCATTATTACTCAAAAAGCTCTTGAATATACAGCTTTATATTATTTGAGAAAGAAATTCTATAATTGGAAAAATACAAAAAATATAAGGCTTATCGATTTTGCGAGATTTTTTGAAGAATCAGATTCAAAAAATAGATTTTTGGCCTTTTATCGAATAAATAAGGTATACAAACCTTTTATTTCTAGTATTTGGAGGAGAACCTTATTTTTTATTAAATTTAGACGTATGTATCCAAAATATGAGAAGTATGAAATTTTAAAACCAAATTTAGAGGAAATCTTAAAATTGTTTAAAAAGAATAATTTTCTCTTAGGGATAGTATCTAACACTAGTAAAAAAAGATTAGATTTTTTTCGACAGAAATTAAATTTAGATGAATATTTTTCTGTTTATGTATCTCGTGATGATACACCTTTTAGAAAGCCTAATCCATATCCTATTATAGCTGCTTTAAAAAAAGTTAAGAAAAACTTCAATTATTCAATATATAAAGACAATATATACTATATAGGTGATCTTCCAGCAGATATTGAGTGTGCTAAGAATGCTAATATTAAAAGTATTGCTTTACTTTCGGGACATGGTACAAAGGAAGGATTAGAAAAGGCTAATCCAACATTTTTACTTCAAAATATTAAGAATATTTTAGAAATTGAAGAATTCAAAAAATACTTATTGGATTAAAATCTATTTTTAGTTAAATATGTTTAATCTGAAAGATTTTAAAGATAATCTAATTCTTGAGAAAGTAGAAAAACTAAACAAACTTTTAAGTAAAAATAAAATTGAGAAAATTTCAAAAGTCATTAGGGAATTAGAAAATTTATTGGATGATCAACAATATACTGTCCCAATTACTTTTATTTTATCAGTTCTAGCAGAAAATCAAATAGATCTTATTACTGAAAGATTAATACAAAAAATTGCGGTTTTTCTTCACTCTGAGGATCCAAAATTAAAAATTAATTCAATTATCATAATTGGATTTAAAATGCTTGCAAATCCAAAATACATTCAAAAATATTCTCAAGAATTTATAAGATTTCTTAAAGATAAATCTGACGATATTAGAAATAATATACATTACTTTTTACAGGAATTAATTAATGATCATCCAAATCTATTAAATTCAGAAATAGATATTTTATTAGAAAGCCTATTTACTGAAAATGAAAAGAAAAATATAATTTCCTTACTGAATTTTCTTGATTCTTGCAATGATTTAGAATTTGATCAATTATATGCTTTTAGGAATATTTCAAAAACATTAATTGCTTCGTTTGAGGATAATAAATCATCAGAAATTTATATTAGATTAAAAGAGCTTTTAAAAAAGTTTTTTCCATTACTTAATGAACCTGATGTTGAGTACAAAGAGAATAAGAACATAAGTAACTTCTTAAAAAACCATTTTTTGATGAAAAAACATAATTTTACTGAAATAAATAAGAATTCAGTTTTACATCTTAAAGGATATTTAAAAATATTTAGTAAATCTAAATTTAAAGATAAAAAAATCTATTTCTATCTCAGAACCAAAGATAATGTAATTTATATTTATGAACTAGAAAAAGATAAATTATTAACGTTTTTTAAACAAGAGAAGAAAATTTCTGATAAGAAAATTTATAATACATTTTTTGAGATTATCGAAAATGAGTCAGAATTAAAAATATTTATAAAAACTTTAAATAAACTAAAAATAATTGATGGTTATTATTCTGATATTGGCTTCTTTTACCCATATGATTATTTAAAAAAAGTATTTGTAAGAGATTTACAATCCAATGGCTCTATTGATTTAATAAATTATAACTTCCTCCCTCAAGACTTTATTGATAGAATAATTGCTGATATATCCAATTCTATGAAAATAACATTTTTAAAAAGAAAAGATAAAGAGACTTACATCTCATTAAAAAAAATTCAAGATCAAATCAATTCAGAAGCGGCTAAAGGTAGTATCGTAGATTTACAATCATATCGTAAGATTCTATTGGATGAAGATTTTATAAGATTAATAAAAAATATGCCCAGAGAATATTTATCAAAATATCGTAAAGGTACGCAATGGTTAACTAATCTAGGGACTCAGAAAATTATGAAAGAAGTTCAAAATTCTAAAATTGTTGGCTATTTTGATATTTCTACAATTTCAGATAAACTAAATATAGGTGAACTTTTACTTTTAGATGTATTTGATCAAATTGTTGATTATAGAAGTGGCATATGGGATAGAAAAAAAGAAACATTCTATTATTCTAAATTTATTAATGATAAAATCAATGAACTTAGTACCATTTCTGATGAAAAGGAAAAATCAAGGCAAATTGGTAAGATCTCCAAGGAGTTAAATATTGAGAAAAAACATATATTATCTAAAATCGATGAAAACTTACGATCAATAGGGGAAGAAATAAAGAAAAAAGATAAAATAAAAATAAGTGAATATCTTGAAAAAACGGGAATGGAAGCAGAATATTTTTTGAAATTTATTGATGAGTTTGGTATTTCGTATTTCAAGAAAGGAGATCTACTAATTTTTAATCCAGAAAAAATAGAAGATGCTAAGAATGATATAAAATATATGCTGATTGATAAATCCAAATCTAATGAATATATATCATTAGGTACATATGATATTACTTCAACTTTAATTGAGGGTTTAATTCACGATCTAATAGATGATGGAAAATTAAAGGGAATTTTCCATGAAAAGGATGGAGAAATGCTTTTTTATACAGAGCGTGGAATTCGTAATTTGATGTTGGAAAATAGCTTTCTCTTCTCTTTTCATGATTTGTTTTATGGAAAGGAATTAAATCAAAGGGAGATTGAATTTTTAAGAGAAATTTTCGATGATTTAATAAAAAAAAGCAGAATAAAAGGATCGTTTGATGAAGAAACTCTTACTTTTTCTAGTGATGATGTAATATTTGCTAAAGATTATAACACAGTTGTATTTGAATTTGAAAAAATGGTTAATAATTACACTCAGAAGTTTGAAACCGAATTTAAAAGATTGAAAAAGATCTTAGTCAAGGAACAAGAAACAATCTATCCCCAGGAGATAAAAATCATTCAGGAGACTATAGACAAAATTAATGATAAATATGTCTATTGGAGAAGTGGTTTGGAATCATTTATTAGAAAAACTAATAAGAAATTATTAAAGGACCAAGGAATTAGTGTAAAAAAATATAAAACTAGTCTTTCAAAAGAAAAGAAAGAAGAAATAATGTCTTTAGAAGAGGATCCTGAAGTAAATGAACTATTAAATGATTTTAATCAATGGGTTAAGTTATTCAATAAATTAGAATTAAAATATCCAAACATTATATTTTATCAAAAACGATTAATTAACAATCCGAATAATAAGGAGTCGAAAAGTAAATTAAATGAGTTGTTAACAGAGTTAAATTTAATCTAAGATTCATTCTTCTTATTTTTCTCAATTTGTGAGAGTAGCTTACTAATATCAATTTTTTCATTTATGGTGATCTTATAAGTTTTAGGATTAGTTATCCCATTTAGGGTTAAAATTCCTTCTTCTTCAAGATATCTTAACGCTCTCCAAATGAAATTGATCTTAGAGCGATTTGAAGATTTAATATTATTACATCTTCTAATTCTTTTAGTATTTACGATGTTAACATTATTATCTATTAACTTATTTATCGCTTCAATTGTTTCTTTTAAATTACTAAGAAAAAAATCCATTTTTAAAAGAGCTCCGCCTTATTAAAGTATAATTAGATATACTCTCCTCATTAAAAATATTAATTTAAAATGTTAAAAAATGTTTAATTGATTTTTTTAAGTATTATAAATTTAGGTAGAAGAATTTAAATAGTTTTTGCATTCAAAATGTAAAAGCCATAAAATTTTAACCCAACAAAGTTATAAACGTTAAATATAGCTAAAATAAATTTAAGTATACCTTTTAAGAGTTTTCACTAATGTCGAAATACTCTTTTACCACAAAATACTAAAGTACAACCTAAATCATCTGCACGTTTAATCACCGCATCATCTCTTATTGAACCACCTGGATTAATAACAGCTTTCACTCCAGCTTTAATAGCAACTTCTAAACCATCTGGAAATGGAAAGAAGGAATCTGTTCCCATTACAGAATTTTTTAATTCCGCTTCATGGCCAAATTCAATTGCTTTTTGGATAGCCAGTTTAACTACATGAACTCTACTTTGTTGTCCAGCTCCTATTCCTATTGTATAAATACCATTATCATAAATTTGGGCAAAACATGCTGAATTCGATTTAGCCCATTTAGAAACTTTATATGCAAAGATTAACGCTTCTTTTTCTCTTTCATTTACATTCTTTTTACTTACTACTTTCCATTCTTTAATAACAGATCTATTATCATATTCTTGAACAAGAACACCTCCCAATACACTTCTAATTTCGAGGTTCTTGTATATCTCATTTCTTTTATCAAGGAAATCTCCAAATTCAATAATAATCATATTCTTTTTTTGTTGTAATATCTCTAGTGCCTCATTTTCGAAAGAAGGTGCCATTAATACATCAACAAAAATTTTTTCTTTATTTACAATAAAATCAGCCACTTCTTTTGTTAATTCTTTATTGACTCCCCAAATCCCTCCGAAAGCGGATAAAGGATCTGTGCTGAATGCTTTTTTCACTGATGTAAATTGACTATTTTTATCAATAGCTACACCATTAGGACTAGTATGTTTTAGAATTGCCGCTGTGTAATATTCAGTCCCAAAATCTAAAAGAACCTGCATACAAGAATCAATATCTAAGTAATTGTTAAAGGAGATTTCCTTTCCACTAAGTTTCTTTAGATTATGGAGCCCATATTGACTAGACAAATCTTTATAATAAGCTGCTATTTGATCCCAATTTTCACCATATCTGCAATCCTGTACTTTATCATATACTTTTATCACTGTATTGGGTAATAGAGCTTCCAGATTGTAATATTTTTGGAGATAATTGGCAATAGCCGCATTATAGTCTGCCATGATTGAAAAAACATCTTGAGCAAGGATAATTCGAGTTTTCTCAGTGATAGCTCCTTTATTTTTTCTAAGTTCATCAATAATTTCATCATAATATTCTGGACTCGGAACGACTATAACATCCGGAAAATTTTTTGCTGCTGCACGAATCATCGTAGGTCCTCCAATATCTATTAATTCCAAAGCATCATCAAGAGCGATTCCTGGTTTTTCAATGGCTTCTTTGAATTGATATAAATTACACACAACCATATCAATTGGTTTAATATTATATTTATTCGCCTCCTCAATATCTTTTTGTAAACCTCTACGAAATAATATGCCCCCTTCAATTTTAGGATGCAAAGTTTTAATTCTACCATTAAACATTTCAGGTGATTCAGTAAAATCAGAAATTTTTGTGAATGTAATTCCATTTTTCTCTAAAAGGGTTCCAGTACCACCAGTAGATAAAATTTCAACTCCAAATTCATTGATCAGTATTTTAGTAAATTCAATAATACCGCTCTTATCAAACACACTAACAATTGCTCTTTTTATAGGTTTCATAAAGATTCAATTTGAGCTATTTTCTTTATATAATAAAAAGGTTAGTAACAAAGAAAAGTTTATTGTTGTTAAAAATTAATTAATATAACATTAATATGTGAAATTAGGGTTAAGGCTGTAAAAATTAAAAATATTTTCTTTCCTTAAATTCCGACACAAATGTATAAAAGTTATGTTGACATAGATTTATCCGAAATCAAATGAGGTAATATTAGAATGAGAGTTGAAAAAAAAATCGAAATTAAATCAACCCCAAAAAACCTTTATGACATCGTTATAAATGGGGAAATTGCTCCTAGATGGAATCCCGTCTTAGCTGAAGTTATTGAAAAAGAGGAAGGTCAAAAATATCTATTAAAATCGGATGTTGGAGATGTATTGATTGTTGATACTGAAACTGTTGAAAATGAACATGTTACTTGGCATATGGAGAACAGCGACATGAACTCTATAGGTTATATCGTAGAGCCAAAAGGAGATAATACAGAGGTAACAATATGGACTGAATTTGAAAATAAAAAGCTTAGGAAAGGTTATGAAAATGTTGCTGAACTAGTTTTAAAAGGTCTTAAAAATTATGTTGATTTCTTAGAAGAAGGGGGAAATCCAGAAGATTTTGATAAGAAATAACTTATAGTAATTCCATAAATAATTATATTCCTTTTTTTTCCTTTTAATTTAAGTATTAAAATTTACCAATGAGATCGTGAGGTTGAGTTTCTTTTTGCCCTACGACAGAAACTATCCCTAATTGAGCTTGCTTCATATCTTTAATAGATTTTGCTCCCGCATAAATCATTCCATTTGAAAGTCCTTCTTTTAGGGTGGCCAAAACTCCCGCTACATCTCCTACATAAGGCACATAGTTGGAAACACCTTCTGTAAGCATTTTAGAGCCTTCTATATAACGATCTGAAATATAACCATATGTTCTTGCTTCTTTACTACCCATACCTCGGTATACTTTTACTTTTCTTCCAGCGATAGTATCTATAAAACCAGGAGATTCATCAGTACCTGCAAAGAAATGCCCAGACATTATTAAATCTGCACCAGCGGCAATGGCTTTCGGTAAATCACCTGGTTTCGTAAAACCTCCATCTGCGATTAATGACAATTTTGGATTATAATCTTCTATAGCATCCGCAACCTGAGCTGTGGCATATAGAGTTGGAGCACCTACTCCTGTTTGTATCGAAGTTGTACATATCGATCCAGAGCCCATTCCCACCTTTAATCCAATAAAGCGTTGTTCTATAAAATCACATTTAGAAATTAAATATTCTGCAGCTTGATAAGTTCCTATATTCCCTAATACAAAATCAGATTCTAAAAGATTCATCAGTCTTTTGGTACCTTCAATATCATCTTTCTTGTAAAAATCAGCAACATCAATAAAGAAAATATCAACATATTTTTCAATTTCTTTCAACATATTCTGAGCTTGTGAGGATTCAGGAAACCTAGGAGAGAGTGCTATTGCGCATAATAAATGACCTTCTTCATCTTTGGTTGCAAATGGAAATTCTGGAGCTAGATCTTTTTTTGTAATTAATCCTTTTAGATATCCATCATTATCTATAATTGGTAATTTTTCTTTTCGTGACTCATAAAGAATTTTTAGTGCTTCTTCTCTCGATGCTCCAGGTTTGATTGAGATAAGATCTTTAGTCATATAGTCTTTTACAGTTCCATTTTGTATATCATGCTGAAAAAATGGTATATCTCTTTTTGTTAAAATCCCACAAACTTTTTTAGCTTCATTAACTACAACAATTCCACTAATATTATAGTTTTCCATCATAAATTTTGCTTTTGCGACTCTAGCATTAGGACTAATAGTTGCTACATGTTCATCATCGATTACAAAAGATCGAGCACGTTTCACAATTCTGCACATTTCTAATTGTCTTTCATATGAACAATTACGATGTATAACTCCTAAACCTCCATGTAATGCCATATTTATTGCCATTAATTCTTCTGTTACAGTATCCATGGCAGATGACATGATAGGAAGATTAAAATGATACTTTCCTAAGTTTGAGGAAATATCTACCTCACTAGGAGCAAAATTGGTGAAACCTGGGAGCACTAATATGTCGTCAAACGTAGCAATGAGATCTTTTGAATGTATTTTTTCACGAAAATTCGACATCTGTTAACCTCGTTAAAAATCTAAAATAATCTTGAATTGAATATATTGCTATTAAAACATATATAAATTATATCAAACTTAAAAATTTTGGTATTGAACAGCTGATTATTAAAAAAAAGGAAGAAATTTATGAAAAATTAAACAGGGATATCCCGTTTATTAAAGAGAATTACAGATAAAGCAGTTAATCCAATAGAGTACGTTGAAAGAAATATAATTTTTAATGGAATTGCATCCCAAGTACTATTAACAAGGAGATTTGACATGTCAGCGTAATAGAAAATACTTATATACTTAATACCTTCCATATTCTCACCAAAACTCTGCCAAAATTGACCAATTGCATAGAGAAAGATTATTACTCCAAAACTAAAGACAAGAGATTTCTTAGTATCCATGAATGTTGAGAAAAGGAATCCTGTTGAGACAATACAGAGATTTAATAAGATCATTGCGAGGAAAGCTGTCAAAAATTCTGCCCATGGAACATCATTAGGAGAAACATTTGGCATGATAAAAATCCCCAGAATTACAGCCAACATTACTCCTAACATGACTATAATGGCACTTATAATATGGTAAAAATATTTCCCAAGTGAAAATTCCCATCGTTTAATAGGTTTAGACAGCATTGTATCGATTGTTTTACTATCAATCTCTCGTGGAATGTCTTGACTAGATTTTAGAACAAAATATACTCCAAAAAAGAATAAAGACATCGAAAAAAGATAGATATTCATTAAGCCTCCGATAGTACTAAGACTATAAAATTCACCTATCATCTGTCTTATTGCTTCTGGATAAGATTCTAATAAAGCCTCAAAATCCTCAAAAAAAATAGGATCAAAGATGGAGACAAACCACATATAAAATAATCCCAATAATGCTGTATATATGATAATACCTTTTTTACCTGCTTTTAATTCCTTCCATATTATTTGTAGTACTTTCATGCAATTTCACCTCTCTGTGAATTTGAATCTTTATAATATTGCATAAAGATATTCTCTAATGTAGAATGTCTGATTGAGAAGTCTTTTACTGGAGTTCCAGCCCATTTTCTTTCACTAATTTCATGTAGAATTCTTCTTGCTTCTTCAGGAGGAAGTAAGAATTCAATTTGTACGTCAAAATTATATTTTACAATAGCTTCAGGAAATTCATTTAATAAAAATGAATGAAATGATTCCATACTGGCAGCAGACTCAAAAATTAATTCAATATGCTTAAGATTTTTAGCTTTGAGATCTTGAACGTCAGCTATTTCAGCAATTTTACCTTTCTTTATGATTGCCACGCGATCACAGAATTTTTCCACTTCTGAAAGCACGTGACTACAAACAAAAACCGTGCAATTTGATTCTTTTTGGCGTTCAGAAACAATACGATAGAATTCACTCTGATTTAATGGATCAAGACCAGAAGTTGGTTCATCTAATATGAGGATATCAAATTTTCCCATTAGAGCAGATAAAACTCCTACTTTTTGTTTATTCCCCTTACTCAAAACACCCATTTTTCGATCCATATCTAATTTTAGACGTTCTGATACTTCATTAACGAATTCCCAATCGATTTCTATATCATAGAGTTTAGCAAAATAATTGATTAATTCATTTGCTGTCATATTTTTATAAATTCCTAATTCTCCTGGCAAGTAACCAATCCGATTCCGAATTTCAACGTCCTTTTTTGGATTTATTTTTTCCCCCAATATTGTAATATCTCCCGCATCCGTATTGAGAAATCCAAGGATACATCTGATTGTCGTAGTTTTACCAGCTCCATTAGGGCCAAGAAAGCCAAATCGGGAACCTTTAGGGACATTGAAGGAAATCCCATCTACTGCTTTTACTTTACCTTTATCATAATACTTTCTTAAGTTTCTAACTTCTATAGCATTCAACTTTATAACCACCCTAAAGCTTTTTATTTTTCATGAAAGATAAAAAACCTAATATATTAATATGAAAATGCAAATATAAATATTTTCCATTTTTCATGAAAGATGAAAAATTATAAATAATTGATTTCACATTAGTAATATTAAAGAATGTTAGATAAAAACTCTTTTATCAAAAATCACATATTTGAAGGAAAGATTAAAGAATACGAGCAAATATTAATTAATTTTATACTGGATTCGGGAAGAGCGAAGAGTGTTGATTTAAATCTTCAATTAATTCTTGGTTATATCGGTATACACAAAAAATTAACACAGAGACAGTTAAAAGATCTAACAGGACTTTCTAGAGCAACTATATCAAAAAAATTAAGAGATATATTAGCCTTGAAAGTCGTAAGAAAAGAGCAGATTCCGAAAACCAATAAATATGTATATATTACTGCTCCAGAATCTTATGAAAATACAGCTAATGCAACTTTAGAGGATTTCATAAAAATTAATGAATATCTTAAAAAAAAAATGATAGAAATTAAGAAATATAAAGGTAAAAAAGGAGTTAAATTACTTTCCGAACGAATTAATGGTTTAATTAAAACTTTTGAAACAGTTCAAAATATCTGGTCTGATATAGAATTTATTTTTAAACAAAAAGAAAAAGAAAATTCATAATGAGTGTAAATGAAAAGTTTGATTCTGTTTTAAGAAATATTGAAAATGAGATAATTGAAAATCTATTAAATTGTACTATATTTACTGTTCGGGGTGAAATAACTTCAAGAATACTTCTCTATTTTATAACTCGAAAAGATTTAACTCAATATGAACTCCAAGATTTAACAGGTTTCTCTGCAGGAAAAATATCTCAAGAGTTGAATAATTTACTGGAGTTTAATTTGATAAAAATATCTAAAAAATCAAAACCTTGGGTATACACTATGGAATCTGTTGTAGTAGAGATGTTCAGCAGAGCAATCAACCTGCTTAGGTCAAATCTCAAATGGGAGCCAAAATTTCTTGAAATCAAGAGAGAGTTGGAAGAAAATGGAGAAAAACTTCAAGAACTAAACGGATATAATGAAATAAAGGATTTTATTGAAATAAATTTAAGAAGATTCTCTGGATTTAAAGGAATATTAAATCTTTGGGAAAAATTGAAGAAAAAATATGAAAATAGTTAATCAATATAGAACAAAGGACATATTTTAAAGAAAAGAAATAGAAAAATATGATTATTTAAAATTTATTTACTCTTTATGGCTTCCATTAAAATTTGATGAGCTCTATCTTTGATTTTCAGAATTTTTTCCGAAGAGATTGATTCTTCCATGTGATTCAATGTTATACTCAATATTCCTCCATAGGTGACCACTCCTAAGACTAATTCTGTGTATGGTGAACATGAAGGCATTAAAACCAAATTTTTCAAGATTAATTCTCCATACTTTTCTGGAAAGCCTGTTTTACCAAGATTTGTCATTATTTGTGCCATTGCAAATCCTTTCGAAAGTTTTTTCTTGACCATTTTATTTACAATATTCTTGTTGTCCGAGATGAATGTTTGAATTTTATCATAGCTGTTCGAAGTGGGAGGGATTAAGTGACCAAACGCAGAAAATATTTGAGCATCATATAAGGTTGAGCTTAACGTAAAGGCATTTAGAGTGCCTACTAATGCTTGTTTTCTTGCTTCAGCAGGGTTTGCTTCATTATGAAGCTTTTTAACAACTTCCCAGAAATTTTTATTATCAGAAAATTTAAATTTAAGTTGCATTCCTCCTGCAAAAAAACCAAATTGTTCCCCTACAGGATTCTTAAGAAGACCTCTTAAATTTACTGCAGATGAAATATTCTGTAAATATTTTGGAGATTCTGGATTTAGTTTATTTTGAGCAATTAGAAAAGCTACCATTAAAGCTGTGTTCACGGTTACACCATGTTTACGGCATGCCATTATCAGCGCTTTAGTATTTTCTTTGGATAGCTCGTATAAGTGTGCTTTATATGTATAATGATTCCAGTAAACATTATGTAAAGCATAAAAATCATCATAATTAAAGAGCACTTCACTTTTTTCCCATTTCTTATTAATTGTTTTTCCAAAAATACGCATCAAGAAGCTAGGACTAATATCAGATGGTATATTATCTTCGTCAACTAATGGAGCAGGGGGTAATAATTCAACCTCTTTATTTGGATCTCCTAAATAAGTCATTATATCTCTTGCTATATATGCCAAGGACATACCATCACAAATCGTATGTTGACAAAAAATAATTAAATCCGATATATCAACTGAATGCAATAGTATGAACCGGATTAGAGGTCCTTTTTTCATTTCGAATGGGATCTTATGTTGTTGAATGATTTCATCCCTCCATTGCTCATCAGAGGTACGTTTGATTACTTCTAAGGGAATTTCTAGATTACCATTTGCTATAAGAAAAAGTTCTTTTCCTTCATGATGTAAGTGTGCATTAAGTATAGGATGCCGTTGTTGCATTCTTTTAATTACCTTTTTCAATTCATCAGAGGAAACGTTCCCAAGAATAGTTGCTATCATGGATATATTTGAATTTGGTACTTTTGAATGTGTTCGTTCTCTTTGATTCAATCTTCTTTTTAAATATTGATCTTTCAATTCTATTTGTTCTAACATTTTTTAATTTACACCAATAATTTTTTCATTTTTTTTAAAGTGAGATATATTCACTTTCAAGAATTGTATTTAAACAGAATATTTAAATGTTTTGTAGATCTATATTTAAGTAAAAGTGAATATTATACACAATTATGTTATCTAATCGAAAACGTTATGCTAGAGATAAGGAGGAAAGGATCGCCCAAATCGTTAATACCTCGCAAGAAGTAATTGAAAATGAAGGCTATGAAAATCTTTCTATGAATTTGTTGCATAAACGCACTAAAATCCCTATAGGAACTTTATATAAAGATTTTCCTGACGGTAAGGAGGATGTCTTATTGGAAATATTGAAAAGATTTAAAGATCAATTTGAAGAAAAATATACAAAATTCGATGATGAAACTTTAAGAAGTTTCTTCTTTTATTCATTGGATATTGGAAGAAAACGAAGAAAATTCCTCATTGCACTTCAGCTTGAGACTCTAAAAAATCCAGATAGATTTCTAATGAAAGCAAGAAAATTTGTTTCTGACATTGATCTAAATTTATTTAAAAGGGTTGTAGAATACATCTGTGGGTATTCTTTAGAAACTGAAAAAATATTGGATATACTAGCACTATGGAAAACTATTGTACGTCAGCATATAATATTTAGAAATCTTTATGGCTCTGATGAAAAATTCATGAATATGATGATAAAAATAATAAAATCATTAGGAAAATAACATTTAAACCAGAATAATACTTACTGTTTAATTTTGCTTCTTCTGTTTCCATAAAAGATTGCGTATTTTATAACTCCTGTTTGGAGATTAAAAACCCATTCTGTTTCACAATTTTTTCAAATTAATTTTCTATTTAGATTAGGATAGAGTTTTTTCTTACATATAGGACAAAACCTTCTTTTTAGAAGTCTTTTTATTTTTAAACAAAATACCATATTAGTTGATTACCATAATCATATTGATTTATATCATATTTCTTAGTTTTGGTTTTTAAAAAAATAAAAAAAAGAATTTATATTGGAATATCTTTCTTGTTGAATATCAATAAACTCCCTATTACTAGAGCTGCATTAAAAGACCCTAATACAATAATATCACGTGCAAAGAGCTCAATATCTCCGTGGACTATATAATCTGCAGGATTGAAATAGTAGAACACTGAAACATACTTAATATCTTGCACCGCCTCATCCATATACATATAAAATTGCCCAAGGAAGAACATTAAAAACAATGTAAATATTCCCAATGCCATAGCTTTTCTACCACTAAGGAAAATTGTGGAAAAAAACTTAGCAAACATTGCTAATGCTCCTAAATATAGTACAACTATTATATATGTTAGCCATAAGCGATCAAATAAAAGTCCCTCATCTTGGAATACTGAAGAAGATGCCATACCACCCATAGTAATAAGAAAAAAGAAAGCTATTGCAACAGCGATGAATATATAGAGGAAAGCTATTTTGCTACCCAAAAAATTAAATCGAGTGATTGGTTTAGAAAGGGAAAGATCAATAGTCTTTTCTTCTACTTCTCTTGTTAATAAAGTACTTGCCATATATACAATATAAACACCTGCATATAACCACAAAAAAGATAAAAGCTCTAAAGTCCAAAAACCATAAGGATTGGTAAATGATTCCACGTCTCCAAAAAATTCAAGCATATCTTCTGGCCACATTGCCATGATCTCTTCTATGGCGGCGAGATCCATATTTTCTATCATATATACTATAAAATAACTCAATAATCCAATTACTCCACTTAAGATTAGGAGAATAAATTTTTTCTCTAAAAGGGATTCTTTCAAGGATATTAAAAATCGTTTCATTTAAGTCTCAACCTCCAATTTGATTTTAGTTTTATCCATTGTTTGCATTTTCTTTGAAGACATTTCATAATATTTCAAAAAGAGATCCTCGAGTGCAGGGCTTGTAACATCAACATCTATTACCTCAGATTGGGAGATTAAATTCAATACTTCTGATAATTCTTCACGTGAAATCATAAAAGATGCATTTGTTTCATTTAAAATAGCAGAATCAACTATTCTGGCAGGAATTTTATTCGAAAACTTTTGAAAAGCTTCTTTATTTTTAAATGCAACTCTAATTTCTTTCATGGCCATATTTTTCAGTTGTTGAATTGTCGCCACTTCTACAATAGAACCTTCTCTTATGATACCAACACGATGCGCAACCCGTTCAACTTCTCCTAATAAGTGTGAACTTAAAAGAACAGTAGAACCTGTTTCTTCTTGTTGCTTATGAAGAATATTATAAAACTCAGCGGTGATTAACGGATCTAATCCAGATGTGGGTTCATCGAGAATTAATAGCTCAACTTCAGGAGCTAACGCAAGTATTATTCCGATTTTCTGTTTATTACCCTTACTAAGTTCTTTTACTTTTCGATCAAGCTCCAAACTAAAAATTTCCGCTAATTCCTCAATTCTTCTCAAATGGATATGATTTTCATAGAGTCCTAAGAGATATTGGAGATTTCGTCTTGCTGTTTTGTTTTGGTATAAACCTAATTCGCCAGGGAGATAAGCTATACGTTGACGAATTTTAGTGGAGTGATGGTGTATATCGAGGTTAAAAATTTTTGCTGAGCCAGAGGTTTTATAGAGTAAATCAAGTAGGAGTCTACAGGTTGTTGTTTTTCCCGCTCCATTGGGACCGAGAAGACCAAATATCTCACCTTTAAATATTTCAAGATTTAGGTTTTCAATACCACGTGATTTACCGTAAAATTTTGTTAAATTCTGTGTTTGAATAATAATTTCTTTAGACATATATTTTCTACTCCATTTTTCTACTTTTTGCTTAAACTAGATTGAAATCTTACTTTTAAGCACATCTAAATTAGGCATACCTAATATTTAAATTATTCATATTCATTTTTTTCAAATTTTAAGAATGCCAAATAATATAGATAAAACGGAATATTTAAAGACTTCACAAATTTCAAAATTTATTCAAAATATTAAGAATCTTTTTTGGCTTTGGCAATTTTCTTAAGTTTCAAATTTCATGAAAACATTTAAATAGGCTTCTAATCTATATATAATTAAGAAGTGAAGGTTAAAGAAGAGGAAAAACTAGTATTCATTACATAAAATATAAAGGTCTTAATACAGTCTAGGAGACTACAAGTAATAGATCTTTATCAATGGGATCTTAAAGTTAAATAAATAAAACAAAATGCATAATATGATTTGATCTATGATAGAAGTAGAGGAACGAAGTAATCTTTTTGATGAAAAATTACTTGAATATGAAAAAAGGCTTGTAGAGATTATTTTAAATATCAGTGAGAGCAAAAGAGTCAATCCTAAAGTAGGAAAAATTGCATGTTACTTACTTATTCATGGGAAATTAACACAGAAAGAAATAAAGGAATTAACTGGTTTTTCAATGGGTATGATATCAACGTATTTATCAGTCCTAGTGGGTACTGGATTCTTTTTAAAACAACGAATTGAAGGTACTCATACATTTGAGTATTCATATTCAGGAAAACTTAAAGTTCTTACAACTCAAGCAGTCGAACTCACTTTAAGTAGTATAGGTTTTCTAGAGAACTTCTTAAAAAATAAAATGGAAAAATTGAAAGCGTTAGTTGAACAATCAAAAGAAGGAGCGGAACATCTTTCAATAAGGATTGAAGAATTGATAGATAGTTTTGAAATTTATAAATTTATTTATCCTACTAGTAAGATTCCTACTGAGAAAATTGATAAAAAGGTACTATCAAGAAGTGTTGAACGATTAACTAATAAGCAAGAGAATGTAAAAGAGATAAAATTTGATGAAGAAGTGTATCCAATTGAAGATGAGATTTTAGATCAACTTTTAGCTTCACCAATGTTCTCTACCCGTGATCCTATGTTTATCAGAATTTTAGGTTATTTTCTAACTAGGAAATATCTCACTCAGAAAACACTTAAAAAGGTCACAGGATTATCAGTAGGAAAGATTTCTGAAGAGGTTAACCAACTTTTAGATGATGAACTTGTACATATAGCAAATACTTCACATAAAGGTAAAATTACTTATTGTGCTGATTCTTTGATATTAATCCGGCTTTCAAGGCATATTATAAACAGAATGACAAAATGGGAAAAGCACTTGGAAAATATAAAATTAGAATTAGAAAAAAACAAATCTAAAATAGGCATATTAAAAGGTTTTAATCAACTTTATAGAATTATTAATTACGTTTTGAGTACAACATCAGAATACAGTGGATATATTAATAAAATAGATGAAATTGTTGAGTTATAGCGTAAATTAATTTAATTTATAGTTTTACCATCTCATTTTTAGTTGGTATATAATTTTAAAATTTTAAGAAATTTCTTAGTATGTGATTAAAAAACGATATTTTGTTTTTTTTGTACTTCATATATGTTATAAATATTTTTAATTACCATAATCGTAAATAATAACATCTAATTTATTCTGTTTAAATTTAAGGGTTAAGTGGTAAAATGGGAATTGAAACAGATCTTACAGTAGATAATATTATTCCATACCTTATAGAAAAAAGCGAACGAAAATTTGGTTTATTTTCTATTAATTATCTGTTAATTAATTGTACAATCAAAGACTTGTTGGATTTTATGTGGGAATATGGAATTTTTATTACTGATAAAGAATTTCCTACAAGACTTGAATATATAAAATATATTTTGGTACACCTAACTAATATTTATAATACGACCGATTGGCAAAAAAAATATGATGATCCCTTGGAATATTGTGGAAATGCTATAATAAGTTCAAAAGCTTTCAATAGATATATGCATAATTTAGATTTTATTACTAAACAAGATTTAATTGAAACTTTTGCGGATCATTGTGCTGATCAAGAAATTGTTGTTCATAATACATCCTTGAACTCTATTTCAACTAAAATGGATATGTATTTAACAATTAAAAAATCCAAAGTAAAGACTGCATCAGTATTCGTAATGAACGGTGTTAATATTAATGCTGAGACATATCTAGAAACAAAAAAATCAATAGAAAAAGCCTCAAAAGTAGCAAATTGGAATATTTTTGTAACAACTCCAATTGGTGTGCTTAAAATTGGATATAAAAAGTTAATCTGGGAAATGGCAAAATTAAATTGTTGGGTTTATGTAGTCGATCCCTCACGGAAAATAGTCTATGGTATAACAAAAGGAAAAAAAAATGATAATTATGATCTTGACGCAAGGGATAATTTTATAAGAAAGCTTCCAAGAGAACCTATGAGAGCTCCTTCTCAAGTGATAAAGTTATCAGATTATTATTTTGATGAATCAAACTCGTTTGAATCATGGAATTTTAGATTTTTTGATATATACAATGATCTTGAACATAATAAATTAATGCTGAAAGATGAGAGACAACCAAAGTATTCAGACATATTCAGAGATTTAATAATCATGGAAAAAACTAGTGGTACTCCCATAATAAATTATGCAAATGAAAATTTCAAAGAACAAGCATTAGTATCAGGATTCTTAACAGCAATGGATTCCTTTGTATCTCAAATAGGAGGATCAATAATGGAAGAGATTAATTATAAAGGTCTTTATGTTCAAGCCACTTATGGTGAACAAATTCATTTAGTGTGTTTTCTCTTTAAACCTGCAGACGTCAGTTTTAAAGAAAGACTTAATTATCTTACGAGTCTATTCGAAACAAATTATGACAAACAAATTGAGAAGTTTAAGGAGACTGGTGACACTAATTTGTTTAATCAAAATGAAATATTAAAAATTATTAAGGAAATCCTTGATATCTAACTGAACAATTTTGTAAAATTCAAATTTAACTTTGTTTTGTTTAATCACATGCGAGATAGATTTGTTCTTGGTAAGTTTTGAATTTTAGGGTTATTTATATAGGTATCTAAAGTTTTTAGAAACATTTCTTTATCTTCTTTTATATTTGGAGATTCAATTGCACAATAATTAGATATATGATCGTTAAAGACCTGCGAAGTAACGTTTTCACCTAAATGAGCAATTATTTCCCTTTCTTCTTTTAGATTTTCGACGGGACTTAATAATGTAAACTTTCCAGATTTCCATTCATCCCAAAGAGGAGTACCTTTTAAGATATTTAATGTTCGGAATCTAAAAATGGTAGGATTTATTTCAGTTAACACTCGGGCAGTTTCTTTTGTATGTTCTTCTGAATATTTATGACTTCCTAAACCCAAAATGATGTATAAAGATAATCTAATCCCTGCATTTAGAATTTTCTTCCCTGCTTTTATCATAGATTCAGCATTAGTCCCTTTTTTCATAATTCTTAAAATAGTATTTGAGCCACTTTCTAATCCCATATAAACAATATCTAATCCAGCATTCGCTAAAGCTTTTAATTCTCCATCTGTTTTTCTTAAAATATCTAAAGCTTTAGCATAACAACTAATTCGAGGAACATTTCTTAGTTTAATTCTAACATATTTGATGATTTCAGCTAGATATTCGGTTGGTGCTGATGTAGGATTCCCTCCTGCTAGAAAAACTGGGAATCCATGATAATTAGAATGAGCGAATTTATCAATATCTTTTTTTACATCTTCTATAGAACGTATGGCATAATCTTGGGAAACACCATAAACTCCTTTATATGTTCCACAGAAACGACATTTATTCCATGAACAGCCACCAGTTACAGGTATTAAAACTGAATAAGCCTCCACTGGAGGTCTAATGACAATTTCAGAGGGAGGAATTTTAGTTATCATAAATCGTTTTTACTAGCTATCTTTAAAAATTACAATATCAGTCTTATAGTTTTAATAAAGCAAAATAAATTTTTAGATATTATTATTATATTTTACAAGAAGATAATCAACGAAAAAGGAGAGTAATCTTGAATAAGATATTCAATTGGGATTTTAAATATCCTTCCAAACGAATGCCAGTTTTAGCAAGTAATATTGTAGCAAGTTCCCAACCTTTAGCTTCTCAGGCTGGACTTCAAATGATTTTAAAAGGTGGAAATGCAGTAGATGCTGCTATTGCTTCTGCAATCGCATTAACTGTAGTTGAGCCTACTTCTAATGGTATCGGTAGTGATGCTTTTGCAGTTTTATGGGATGGAAAGAAAGTTATTGGTCTAAATGCATCAGGTAGATCACCATCAGCATGGACACCAGAACACTTTGTACACTATAAATCAATACCAAAAAATGGGTGGGATTCAGTCACTATACCAGGAGCAGTTTCAGCATGGGTTGAACTGTCGAAAAAGTATGGACAATTAAAATTTAAAGAATTATTTGAGCCCGCTATTAAATATGCAAAAAAAGGGTTCTTAATTTCACCTATTACAGCAGAGATTTGGCCTTTTCTTTCAAAAAGGTTTAAACGAAAAGAATTCCCCCATTTTCATAAAGCTTTTATGCCAAATGACAGGGCCCCAAGACCTGGTGAAATCTTTAAATTTCCCGCTCAGGGAAGAACATTAAGATTAATTGCTGAAACTGAAGGTGAAGCCTTCTATAGCGGTGATTTAGCTAAAAAGATAGTAGAATATGCTAAAAATACAGGAGGATTAATTACATCTGATGATCTAGAAAATCATAAGGTGACATGGGAAGAAACTCTTATAACAGAATATAATGCTGTAATGGTGCATGAAATTCCCCCTAACAGTCAAGGATTAGCAGCTTTAATTATGTTAGGAATTTTAAATAATTTTGATTTAAGCTCATATGATTCAGATTCACCAGATAGTCTACATTTACAAATTGAAGCGATGAAATTAGCGTTTGCTGATGCTTATAGATATATATCTGATCCCCCAACATTAGAATTTGATCCTTCGTTTCTATTAAAATCAAGCTATTTAGGTGAAAGAGCTAATTTGATTGATTTGAATATTGCAAAACAATTTGATGCGGGTATTCCAAAATTTGGTGATACTGTATATTTAACAGCTGCAGATGCAGAAGGAATGATGGTTTCATATATACAATCAAATTATGAGGATTTTGGGTCCGGAATTGTTATCCCTGGAACTGGAATAACTCTTCAAAATCGAGCTAGAGGTTTTAATTTGATTGAAGGTCACCCAAATCAAATCGGTCCAAATAAAAGACCATATCATACGATAATTCCGGCATTTGTTACAAAAAAAGGAGAACCATTAATGTCATTTGGTGTAATGGGAGGTTCAATGCAACCACAGGGTCATGGTCAAATGATAATTAGAATATTTCAATATGGTCAGAATCCCCAAGCAGCTATAGATGCTCCACGGTGGAGATTAATGAGTGGTGAAGATGTTATTCTTGAATCTGGATTTAAAGATGATGTTTATAAAGGTTTGTCAAAACGTGGGCATCAAGTATCTAAAGAATTTTTTTATAAATTTGGAGGAGCTCAGTTAATATATAAATTAGAAGATGGGTATTTAGGGGCGTCAGATTGGCGTAAAGACGGGCAGGCAGTTGGATATTAGATTTTAAGTTAGATTAAGTTTTTATAACTATACAAAATTATCCAATTATATTTTCCACTTTTGAGACTCTTAGTAATATTATATAATTATCAACTTTTCAAGCAAAATATTTAAGGTTCTTATAATTTTCTCATTTAAATCTGATTAACAAATAATTTTACCTATAAAATTAAATTAGGGATTTTTTTTTTTTAAAAAAATAAAGAGATTATGAATCAATGAGCTACGATCAGAAAGATATCCTATTCAACTTTAAAACTGTGATATGCGGAGCTAGTTCAGTTGGTAAAACTTGTCTTTTCAATCGTTATTGTTTCAATTCCTTCAATTTTGATACATCACCAACAATAGGAATAAATTTTCACTCAGTTTATCTAAAAATTAATTTAACAGAAGAGCCGATTTCATTAAAAGAAAATTTTTTAGTAAATTCTATCTTTGATTTTGGAGGTCAAGAGAGATTTGCACCGTTAATACCTAAATTTATAGAAGGCGCTAATGGCGCTTTATTAGTATTTGATTCTGTAAATTATAATTCATTTAATCAATTAGATTTTTGGTATAATAAGATAATTGAAAATGCTGTTGACACAAAGATTCCAATTATTCTCGTAGGGAGTAAAAGTGATTTAATAGATAAAACATCAGACTCAGAAATCGTTAGTGACGAATTAATTTTTAAATTCTTAGAAAAAAGAAATCTAAACGGCTTCTATAGAACATCAGCTTTAAAGAATTATAATGTTTTAAAGGTTTTTAAAAATTTAAATAATTTAATGTTGAAAAACCGAAATATATCCTATGTTGTAGTATAAAATAATGAGATAACTACCCTAATATTCTCTTAAATAAACAAAATCCGAGAAAATATTAAAAAAGACTTTTTGTGCCTTATTTAGATCAGGATATATATCTTTTAAATAGTTTCTAGCTTGCTCACTTAAATTTTTTGCTAGATGTTCAGCAATCATTAAGGCATTTGTTTTAGTAAAGATATCTTTCACTTCTTCTATGTCATTTTTGGTTAAATCTTCTTTATGATATAATTCATTTAATATCTTAGATTGTTCCTCATCCGTATTTTGTACTGCTAAAATATATATTATCTTTTTCTGTTTCCTTTTAATATCATCTTCTAAGTCAAGAATATCATCACGGATTGAATGAGCCTGTCCAATGCTTAACATAGCATCACTTAGAGGTTTAATTTGATAATGAAGATTTCCTTTGGCTAAAATTGCTCCAATTTTTGTAGATTTTTCAAATAATCTTGCTTTTTGGCATTCTGCAATATTTAGATATTGTTCTAATGTCATAGTAATGTTATTATAGTTCATGTACTCTTCTATTAATTGTCCTTTCATGAGGTATTCCAGTGCTTCTGTATATTCATTAATTGCTAATAATTTTAACTGTTCTGGGAATTTTGAGGACTTTAAAATATCTAAACCCAAAAGATAACCCTGAGTTCCTCCTAAAATGCTCATATCTCTTCCATACAATCCAATTAGTTCATTTTTATTTGGTATATTTATATCTTTATAAACTTGGTTTAATTCATTTCTTAATTGTATATGAAAGGTAGGTTTATCTCTTCGTTCTATATCATCATCTAAAAGATCATCATAAATCAAGTGACCACTATGTAATAGTTCAACTGCAATCGATACTTCATGAATTTGTTCTAATTGATCTTCTAAATACATAGGATTTACTATACCCGCAAAAGCAGCATTTAACAATATAGGATGAATTCTTTTCGCTTTTTTATTTAAAATAAATTCTTCTAATTGCGTTATAAAGTCTTTAAGAAGTAAATCTTTTTCAGTTTTATATAATTGAGTAAAATACTTCTTCAATTCATTGTTAACAACTGTTATTTCTTTTTTAAAGAAATCTTCAATCATATATATCACAAAAAGTTCATTATTAATTAAAACATATAATAATTTAATTTAATTATATCTAAATTCTATCAATTTTAAAATAAGAGGAGAATATGAAAGAATGAGAATAGCGGTACTGAGTGATACTCATGATCATATGCAAAATATAATTAAAGCAGTATCTATAATCAATAATAAAGATGTAGACGCCCTTATACATTGTGGAGATTATGTAGCTCCATTTGTAAGGAGAGCTTTTGACGAGTTAAATGAATCTATCAAAAAGAATTTTTACGGTGTTTTTGGAAATAATGACGGAGATAAACCTTTTTTAAAGAAAAATCTTGGTGAAATATGTGAATTTGCTCAAAATGGTCACGAGTTAATTATAGAATTAGGAGGGAAAAAAATTTTTGTTTCTCATATGCCTAAACAGCAAACTATAGAAGCACTGGCAAATTCTGGAAGTTTTGATATAATTTTAACAGGGCATACTCATGCTTTATCTAATAAAAAATTAGATAATGGAAATTTAGTTGTAAATCCTGGTGAAGCTTGTGGGTATTTAACTGGTAGAGCCACTTTTGCTATTATAGATACAGAAAAAATGGAAACGGAAATAATTGATTTATAAGAATCAAATAAACTTTTTTTCTTTTTTAAAATTTAAATAGTAAATTTTAATTAAAATACAGTAATAGGTTATCCTTTTATGTCTTTAGACATTTCATGAATCCTTTTATTTTATCTATTTTTTTTAAATATTATGTCATTGCCGTTAGAAGGAAAAATCATATTAGATTTGACAAGAATGCTACCTGGACCATATTGTTCTATGATACTTTCTGATCTTGGAGCTGAAGTCATAAAAGTGGAAGATCCATATTATCCCTACGGACATCCACCTCCATTTTTTCAAAAAGGTAGGTATCGCGAAAGTGCATTTAATTCAATACTTAATAGAAATAAAAAAGCAATTACACTTAATTTAAAAAAAGAGGAAGCAAGAGAGATATTTTATGAATTAGTTAAGAAAGCTGATGTAGTACTTGAAACATATCGTCCTAAAGTTACTAAGAAGTTGAAAATTGATTATGATGTCTTAAGTTCAATAAATCCCTCTATAATTTATTGTTCATTAACAGGTTATGGGCAATATGGACCGTATGAACAAATTGCAGGTCATGATCTTAATTATATAGGTATTTGTGGAATTTTGGATTTAAATAAAGAACGGATACCTTATGGTGATAGATCTAATAATAAAAAACCAATACCTCCCGGTGTTCAAGTGGCGGATATTGGGGGTGGATTAGTATCTGTTATTGGAATCCTAGGTGCAATTTTGGAAAGAGAAAATAGCATCGACAAGAAAGGGCAATATATTGATATTTCTATGACAGATTGTGTATTTTCTTTTATGCCTTATTTAGCTTCATTTAATTTTTCCAAAAATTTAAATGATGGAATAAAAAATCAAAATCCCTTACATGGGGATTTCCCTTTTTATAATGTTTATGAAACTAAAGATCATAAATTTTTATCAGTTGGAGTTGTGGAAGTAAAATTCTGGCAAGATTTGTGTAAAGGTCTTGAACGTGATGATTTAAAATTAAAACAATTTGCTACGGGAGAAGAAAAAGAAGAAGTCTTTAAGGCTTTAGAGGAAGAATTTTTAAAAAAAACACAAAAAGAATGGTTTGATATTTTTAAAAATCTTGACGCCTGTGTTATGCCAGTAAATACTTTTGCTGAAGCATGTGAGGATCCTCAAATAAAGGCACGAAATATGATTATTGAAATGAATCATCCTATTTTCGGTAAAATTCAAAATATAACTTGTCCCATTAAATATTCAAGGACACCGCTGGGAATAAGGAGTCTCGCTCCAAAACTTGGTCAACATACTACAGAAATCCTCAAAGATCTTGGTTATACTAAAGAGGAAATTCGTGTTTTTAGAAAAAAAGGGGTAATTTAGGTTTTTATTAGAGTACTTGGTATTCGATAAGTAGTATTAATGATGTTATTAGAAGAGAAGTAAATGTAAAATACTAGTAATATAATAATCATCGGTCAATCTTTTTAATTGCCCATAAAAACCTGCTGCATTTATTGTAGAATATATTGCCATTCCAATAGCAATAAAAAATATCGCTACACCCCAAGGTTGATTCATTAAATAACCAATTCCTCCAATTATAAGCATAATAGATGTCAAAAATTCAGCAATTAAATGAAAAAATATTTGTGTTGGCTTAGTTTTGAGATCTGGTACTTTTCTTTTTATTAATAAGAAAAACCACATAGATATCATTGCGATTCCTATAAGAATTATGTAAATTGAAGCTATTAGTTCAATCATAACTTTAATCACCTTCTAACTATTGATAGAATCAAATGAATAAAGAATGAAATTTACTCAAATTTTCATTAAATAATTCTATTATAATTAAGATTCAACAATAATTATCATATGATCATTCATTATTTGAAAAATCAAATACTACTTTAACAGCAGAAGATTCAGATTTATTAGACAAAATATCAAAAGCATTTTTATATTCTTTAAGTGGATACTTGTGAGTTATCAATATAGAAGGATTAATTTTTTTTAATTCCAAAAACTCCATAAAAAATTCAAATGCATGAGCTCTCTTACCTTCAAAATTCTCTAATGAAAAGGCGTTCGATCCAATAATTTCAAGTTCCTTGAAATAATGTAGTGTAGTTTCATATCTTTTAGGGGTTGAAACTCCTAAAAAGACTAATTTGCCCTGAGTTGTTAAAATTTTCGTTCCAATTTCTAAGGTTTCAGCAGATGCAATTGTATCTACAATACCATCTACTCCATCAATTGTCCATAATAAACCTTTACTGGGTGAAAAAGTCTCAACATTTAAATAATGTGCAATTTCTTTAACCAAATTCTCTCCTCTACTCATAAAAACATATTTTGCACCCAGTTTTAAGGCTAAATCTTTCTGAAATTGATATCTACCGATTGCCAAGATATTTTTAACATTGAATAAATTTCTAAGAACCATCACTACTAATAATCCTATTACACCTAGCCCATAAATTAAAATGGTAGATTCTTGACTTGGATGTAAAATTAAAATTGAATGAAATGCAACAGCAAATGGATCTGCTAAAACAGCTTGTTCAAATGTAACACCATCAGGAATTAAAAAACATTGCGACTCATGGACAGCAATATATGAGGCAAATCCACCATAACCTTTTATTGCTCCTAAATGCATTCCAATTGGTAGATTACCTTTTTGGAAATTTTGACAATGTGTATAATCTCCACTTTGACATCTTGAACATTCAGGATTAATTCCTCGAGCAGCACAAGGAAGCCAAGGATTTATAGCAACTCGGTCTCCAATTTTAAATTTTGAAACATTTATTCCTATTTGATCAATAATTCCTACTGCCTCATGTCCTAAAATTTGTGGAAAAGAAATGAATGAACGTATGGGATTATCACGAGCTCCGCTTAGTGTTAGTTCTTTCATATCGCTTCCACAAATACCACAATATACAACCTTTACTATTAACCACTTTTCTGAAACAAGTTTGGGGAAGGGAACTTGTTTAATGCTAATTGGTCCCCCTTTTCTCCAATAACCTGAAGCTTTTATTTTTCCACGTATGTAAGCTATCATTAATTTAACAAATTTCATTTCAAATATTAAAGCAGGCATAGTTTCTTTTTGGGTATATTTATTCATAGATCCTTCAACTCTTTTTATCATTAAATGAAAATGCTACTTTTATTGATTTGAATTTTTTTTGTGCTCGAGCTACTACAAAAGCTTTTTTATAAGCGTCTAATGAGAATTTGTGAGTAATCATTGGTGTAGGATCAAGGCGTCCTTCTTGAAGAAAACGAAAATAGTGATAATAAGCATGTTCACGATTACCTTCAAATTCTTCTATAGCAAAGGCATTACTCCCAATAATTTTAATTTCTTTGAAATACCATGGAGTCCATTCATATCGTTTTGGAGAAGAAACACCGGTAACGATTATAGCTCCTGATAATAAACGTTTAAATTTAGGATCGATTCTTCTTGCTTTTACAATACGGATTCCTATTTCAAGAGTCTGAGGTGATGCGACGGTATCAAATAGAAAATCAACGCCTTCTATAAGCCACGGTTTTTTCTTTTTTAAATAATAAACATCACAGTTAACATAATCTGCAATTCCTTCAATTACACCATTTGTAGGAGATGATTGAATTACAAAATCAGCTCCAAATTTTTTTGCCATTATTGCTTGATGTGGAAAGCGAGAAATTGCTACAACTTGAATACCATTAAATACTCTCTTTAAAATTAAAATCGTGAGAAGCCCTAAATTACCACATCCATAAACCGCACATACTGAGTCTGGCTTAATAGAGACTTTTAAGATTGAATGGAACGCTACTGAGAAGGGATCTGAAAGCATAGCTTGTTCCCAGTTGATATCGTCTGGAATTGAGATTGCCATAGATTCATGAGCAGGAAAAAATTCGGCAAATCCCCCTGTAGCATCACTACTATTCCCTGTATGTATACCTGGAGTAAGAATTCCCTTATTGAAATTACGACATAATGTGTTTTTTCCTTCTTGACATGCCTTACAAGGAACCTTTATTTCTCTAGGGCCACAACTAATCCACGGATTCAAAACAATACGTTGTCCAACATTTAAACTTGTTTTTGAACCAGTTTTTTCGACGATTCCTACAGCTTCATGACCTAATATCTGTGGCCAAGAAATCAATGCTGTCATAGGGTTATCTCTATTGCCATCCAAAAATATCTGTTTATGATCTGAGCCACATATCCCGCATAATTTTGTCTTAATTATACTCCATTCTTTAGATATTAATTTTAGTTTAGGTAAATCTACTAATCTTAAAAAACCGTATTTTGTAAGATAACCCCTTAAACTAAATAATCCTGCGATACGAGCTATACCTAATTTAGAAAGTTTATACTGATAAAGAAGTGCTTTAATACAATATCTCCTACTTAAATTTTACAATATTATAAATTCATTCTTAAATTTTAAAGATATTTGTAAATTAATGATTATTACTTAATGATATTACGTTGATATATAAATCATTTTGAATCTCAAATTCTATGATAGCAGACTTTAAATTATATGAGGAAATTAAAAAATCTGGTATTAATTTAATCCTCTCACTTCCCTGCATTTTATTAAAAGGAATTCTGAACCTTATTGATGAAAAAAAAGAAATTCAGCATATTCCAATAACCCGTGAAGAAGAGGGGATAGGGATTGCGGCAGGTGCTTACTTAGGGGGTAAAACACCTGCAATTTTGATGCAAAATTCAGGATTAGGTAATTCAGTGAATGCTATAAAATCATTATTACAATTATATAAAATTCCTGTAATATTTATAATGAGTCATAGAGGTGCTGAAGGAGAAAAGATTTCAGCTCAAATTCCAATGGGTCAACTTACACCAGATCTATTAGATTTATTAAATATTCCAAAATTTATTATCGATTCAATGGAAACTATCAAAGAAGTAACGGTTGCAATCAATCTTAGTAAAAAATCAAATAAATCGGTAGCGATCTTATTAAAAAGAACTTTATGGAGCAATGTTACATGAAAAGATACGATGCTATAAAGAAGATTGTTGAATCTTTGAATGATGAGCTGATTGTTTGTAACCTCGGTGCACCTTCAAGAGAATTATATAACATTCAGGATCGAGAGGAAAATTTCTATATGCTCGGATCAATGGGTTTAGTTTCTTCAATTTCTTTTGGTTTAGCTATTTCTAAACCGAATAAAAAGGTGATATGTATTGATGGAGACGGCTCTTTATTAATGAATCTAGGCAGTTTAAGTACAATTGCAAATAACCATCCCCAAAATCTAACTTTAATTGTTATTGATAATTCTTCATATGGTTCTTCAGGTGATCAAAAAACTTATACAAGCCATAAAACAAATCTGGATGTTATAGCTAAAGGTGCGGGATTTGAATCGATTATTGTAATAAAGGAAATAGAAAATATCGTCCCAAACTTGAAGAATTTAAGAGTTGGATGTTATTTTGTACTTATTAAAGTTGATCCTGGAAATGCACAAGTAGAAAATGTCCCATTACAACCCGAAGAACTTAAGGAACGTTTTATGAAAGTTATTTCTAAGGGATAATTAAAAGTAAATTAATAGATTATGTTCAAAGTTGTTTTTATAAATTGATTAGGCATAATTTTAATTAAGAACACACCTATTATTTTTTTAGAAAATATATCTAAATTTGGAATAATTAAAATGTCAGAGGATTTCAAAAAGCCGAGTGATGATGAAAAATCTAAAAAAGAAGATTTAAAAGAAGTTTTAAAAGAAAATCAAGAAGAAGAACACATAGAAAAAATAAGTAAACCTGTGGTCATTAGAGCCGATGCTTATAAAACAATAATCTTATATTCAAGCAGATATGCAAATAAATCAATACCTCCAGCTGAATGGAAAGAAATATATGGTATTTTAATTGGAACATCTGATGAAGAATTAGTTTATGTTGAACGTGCTGAAGCTTTAACATTTGGTCATGCCACTGATGTTCAATTAGATGAAAGACATTATGGATTTATAGAGGAGATTCAGGAAAGACTGGATGAGGAGAAGAAAGGTTACTATATGATTGGTTGGTTTCATTCTCACCCAGGGTTAGGACTTTTCTTTTCTTATATCGATCTTATAAACCAATTAGGATTTCAAGCTAAAAATGATGATTTTTGTGGATTAGTATTTGATCATACCCTTTTAGGAAAGAAAAAAGAAGAAATAATAAAAAGTGAAAATGGTTCTGAATATTCTATGACAAAATACGATACTGGTTTTGAAATTTATCGAATAACTGATGTAAATATGGATACCAATGATCCAGAGTATGATAATAATTATCATAAAGTAGATTATGTTGTAGATGGATTAAATAAATATTTTTTCGCGAATGTATTGTCTGAACTATCTGCTTTGGTAACAGAAGGAAAACCCTTACAATCAGCTTATAGAGAAGAATTTTCACAAGAGAAAAAAGTTCAAACTCCATCGGAATCAAATAATTTGTTAAATAGAAAAATTTTAACCGAGATCCCAATGACTAAAGATGTTGCATTTGACGTTGATGACTTTTTTTATGGTGATATTGAGGGGAAAAAAAAGCAAAAAGAAATAAAATTAAAAGAAATTGCTGAACAGTTGATATATGAAGGAAACCAAGCATTTGAGACTAAAGATTCATTTCTAGGAATTGAAAAATTCAGGCAAGGAATTGAAAAATATAAGGAAATTAAAGATTATGAAAGAGTTTTAGAGCTATTAAGGTTTGTTTCTCAAAAATGTATCTCAAATGAACATCTAATTTTTGCAAAGGAATTTTCTGATGATTTATTTAAACTTGCTAAAAAACACAATCACCATTTTTATTTAGGAGTATCACACTATACTAGGGGGTATTTGTTATTGAAAAAGGGAGATAATGATGTTCTAGAAAGTGCTTTGAATAAAATTCAAGAAGCAGCTATTAATTTTGAAAAAGAGGGAGATTATGCAGGTGCAGGAATGTGTTTTAATAAAATAGGGTCAATTTATCAATCAAGACTTAATAAATTAGAAAATGCTTGTCTATTTTATAGAGCAGCAATAGAGAATTTTAATAAATCACTTTTAAAAATGCATCCCTTAAGAACAGATTTTTGGAATAAGCCTGATTTAATGATTCAGAAAATAATTGAGCTTAAGGATATAGTCGAAGAATTATTACCAAATCTAGAGAATCTTGAACTAAAGAATAAAATTGAAAAAGATCTTAAAAGTCTAAATTACAATTTTTAATACTAATTTAAGATTTTTTACTTTTATAGAAATCTAGACTTTAATCCAAAAAAAATATATTTTAGGAATAATTATTTTACATACTTCTTTTGGTGATTGTTTATTCCCCGACGTAAGCAGAAAATTAAATATTCAAGAAAAATTGTATGTAAACACCTTGAACCTCAAGGAAATATTAGCAACAGTCTTCAAGCCTTATGTTATTGTCCTGCTAGAGATTTAGTTTTGGGAACTCGAGCTTATGTTTGCCAAGTGTGTGCGATTTATGATCCAGTAAAAACCAACCGTCGATTTTCGGAAGTATATGAAGAAAGCAAAAAGGTTGCTGAAAAAAAAATTAAAGAAAAAGCGATAGAACTGGAAGATTTTGAAATTTCAGAAATAACTTCGGATGAGGAAATTGATTTAACATTAGATGAATTCGAAGAAGAGGAAGAAACTGTACCATTAAAGTTTGAAAAGAGAAAAGCTGGAAAGGCTGACTTAAAAGATTCCGAGGAATTTCAAGAAGTCGAGTGTCCGTTTTGTGGAGAGTTATATGATGATTTAGCTACACACATAACCCAATGTGAAATGGCTCCAGACGACGCGAGCATTGAGGATATTCTACCGACGAGAGTAAAGAAAAAAAAGAAAAAAAAAGTTAGTGCAACACCTTCAGCAGGATCAAAAAGTACAGCAGAGAAACAAAAATGCCCTTATTGCGGAAAAGAATTTATTAGACTTGGCCGTCATCTAAGTTCATGTCCAAAAAAGCCTCCAGAACCAAATAATGGAGAAGAAAATGAATAAATTATTATGTAAAATATAGATAATCATTAATTATATTCATTTTTTTAAAGAAAAAATGTATAAGAAAGAAGAAATTTATTACTGTGAGCCTGTATTCAGACCTCCAAGTGAAGCCTATTCGTTATTGATTCAAGTTACTGAGGGTTGTACCTATAAGTGTGACTTTTGTGTTTCTAATCTTGGAAAAAAGTTCCTAATAAGAAAAGTAGATGAAATCAAAAAAGATTTAGATATTGCGAAACGAATTTACGGAAAAAATGTGAGGCGTATCTTCTTTTTAGATGGAAATGCTATGGTGACACCTTCGGAAAAACTTCTTGAAATAACGGATTATTCAATTAAGATTTTTCCGAATTTAGAGAGATGTGGAGTCTATGCTCACGCTAGGGATATCTTAAAAAAATCAGATGTAAAATTAAAAGAATTATCAGAAGCAGGATTAAAAATTGCGTATGTAGGTTTTGAAACGGGATATGATAAATTACTCGAAGATATTCATAAACAAGCTACTAAAGATGATTATATTAAAGCATCTAAAAAACTGATGAACGCAAATATCACATTATCTGCTACTTTTATAAATGGTCTTGGTGGTGCAAATAATCCAGAAATTACTAAAAAGCATGCTTTAGAATCAGCGGATTTAGTAAACAGAATTTGCCCGAAAGATGATAGGCTTTGGTATATTGCTTTTCTTACGTTAATGATACCTTCTGGAACAGAAATTTTCAAAAGAATAACAAAAGGAGAATTTCAAGAAATGGAATCTTTAGAAATCCTTCAAGAATTAAAGGTATTCATTAAAAATATTGAGTTTCAGAATAAATTTGCAAATTGTGTATTCAGAAGTAATCATGCCTCGAACTATTTACCAATTAAAGGTGTTTTAGATAGAGATAAACAGAAAATTATTGATGTTCTAAATTATGGAATTACCCATACAGAGATTTTAAGACCAGAATTTTACCGAGGGTTATGATCTCTTTATAATTATAATAATATAATCAAAATAAATCTTTAAAATCGAGATTTTTTAAACACAATTTCTTGGGTTCCAGGGTTAAAGTCTTGTATAGGACTTTTTGGTTGCTTTTGTAATAGATTAATGAATTCAATTAATTGTTCTTGATCCATAGCCATTCTTTTAGAGAGAGCAGAAATTGAGAGTTTATCACATTCTTTTGAACATTGAAACAATCTATTTCTAATTAGATTTTGATATGTTAATGAGATTAATCTCTTCAAATTTGGAAAATTTTCTCTTTTGATTTCTCTTACAAACTCAAAAATCTTATCGGAAGCATCATGGTAATTTAAGACACGATAGCAGCATAAAATTTCATATATTTTCCTAATAAATCTAAAATATTTTGTAATATTTATACTAATCTCTTGTAAGTTATATTTATATAGATTTTGGTCAACTTCATTCTTTAGCATGGCTAATAATTTTATAAAATCTTCTAGATTGGATTCATTAAGCTTTTCTTTTAATAGATTATTGAACCGACGTTCGTAAATCATTTTATGATTTATTAATTCATTTCTTACTTGCTTATTTATTTCATAAAAATCAAGAAGTTCTTTCTTAATATTAAAAGATCCTTTATGTTCTTCTATTAAAACAAATGCTGATCTTACCTTTTCCAACGCAGAATTATAATTTCCATCCTTTATTTTCTTTAGGATGATAGATTTATAAAAATTTAATTCTTCAATAAGATCCTTTTTGTTTTTAAAACTCTCAAGATTTTTATTAAATTCCATTTGCTCTCTTCTACAACATCAATTAAATATATTCTTATTACACTAACTAGTATAGAACCAAAATATAAATTTAATGTTATGCATTTAATAAAACTTATTTTTCATTATTGAGAAAAATAATAAGTGCGACAAAAATAATAATTACCGTAAATACACCTAAAAAGAATAAGAAGTGTGAATTTTTACTTGAACAAGCAATTAGTGGAATAGAATATGTAGATAATGAGATTTACAATAAAATAGATTTATATTTCAGATTTCACTCCAACACCTTTAAAGGGATTTGAACAAAATTTAAGAGTAAATGATTGCCTTCTAACATAAAATGATGATATGAAAAAATTAGATAATTTACTTCTAGTATCATTAGTATTACGAATAGATACTCTAAATTATCTTTGTTTAGTAAGTTCATAGAAAAAATTCTTAATAGATTGCTTGCGCCTTTGAAAGATAAATTAATTTTTATTAAGAAATAGGATCAAAGGAATTTTTAGTGAAAGACAAAAATGATGAATTAGAAGGTTTTATTGTTAAATTTATAGAAAAAGAGTAGCTGGATTACTACTTAAAATGAAAAAAATAGTTTTTAAATTAAAAAAATAAAATTTTAATTACGAGCTCCACATAAAGGACATACATCGGCATCCCCAATGGGATTACCACAATCTTTACAACGTCTTATAGTATCTACAATATCTTCTTCATCCTTATCAATCTTATCCTCTAATTCTTCAATTTTTCCTTTTGAAAAGATTGATCCCTTAATATCCCCTGGCCAAACGATATTAATAATAATACCAGATATTACGATAATCACACAAATAAAAATAAATATACTTAAGTCATAACCAAAATTATCTTGTATAAATGTAAAAACTGTTGTAATCCAATCTACCATCCACTGACCTATAGGTGTTATGAACGATTTTAAGAAGATTATGATTGCCCCAAAAATATCAGCCAAAGTTTGTAAAAAATCCATAGTTTGTAATATTATTTCTTATCACCTCTTTTATGCTTTCATTCGATCTTCTCGAATCTTTTCTCTATTAATTGAAAAATCAATAATATCATATACTTTCAAAACAATATTAAGAAAATATACGCCCATATATACAAGAATCATCTGTGATACATCTATGGTGAAATAACCGAAATCTGCAATTATAAATCTAACCTCAGTTGCTCCAGAGAATTTATAGCTCCATATATATAAACAATTCACCAGGACTTGAAGCAAAGCAAAAACTCCTCTTCGGATTGATTGTTTTGGAGAGGAGTGAGCGAAAAATGCACATCCACTAATAAGTATTCCAAAAGCCGTCAACCAAAATATAACTCTTTCGTAATCTTCTTGCTCAAAATCTAAGGGGATTCCTTGAACAGTCATACTCCGAATCCATGAGAAGAGAAGTATAGGAATAACAATAGTTGTCACGACATAAATTGCCGCAATAATAAAACCTTTTATCATATTTTTAACAGCACCCATCTCAATTACCTCCTATGAAATTCCTTCTAATTCTAGGTTAAGTACAGCTATAGTAAGCGAATGTAACCCTATTGTATAATCTAAACTTATAATCATATCAGCATAAATTTCTATTGCAGGAGGCCCCCTGTACCAGTCTACTTCCGTTGTAAAATTTGGTAAGACTGCAATATTAAAATTGCTCATATCCCCTGTAAAATTAAAATTTCGTGTTGTTCCCTTATGGATTGTCCCAAAATTTTGAGTTAAGTCAAAAACCTCTACCTGTCTTGTTGTATTCACTCCTGGTGCAGGATCATCCACATGACTATAATTAAAATCAAGGCTAATGCTAAGAGCAAGATTTTCTAAATCAAAGAAACCGGAATTAGTGATATTAAATGGTAATGTAAAGCTAAAATCTTCAATTTCATTTGTAGCATTATTTATTTGAAAATTAAAATCAGCATTATCTGTATCTACTCCAATACTATCTGGATTTGAAAGGATTAAAATTGCGGAATATCCACCGAGAAATGCGACTATTGTAATGGAAGTCGTCAGTAATAATATAAAAATTTTGAATAGTAACCTAAATACACGAGAAGCTCTCAAGTGTACTACCTCAATTATGATAGTTCTTATATTTGGTTTTAATTAGATAAATTAAATTAACTTTTATTAGAGTTATTATACTTATAAATTTTATATTTATATTTGTTCACAAATTAAATTCACCTTAATAGACTTGTTAAAGATGAATTAACGTATTATGAAAAAGATATATAGAAAATTTATTTCATTAAATTTTGATTAAGTTTCCATGTTATGAACTTAAGGTTGCTACTAAATTATAGAGATATATTTTAATTAAATAGTTAGATTATATAGGTTAATTAACTATAATTTTTTAAAAAAAATCTAAAAAGTAAATGGATCAAATATGACAGAACAAAATTACGAACCAATTCTAATTGATCTAGAGAAAATTCATGCTCATTCTATAAGTCATGAAGAAGTCGCTAAGAAAATGAATACTTCCATAGAGAATGGTCTGTCTGAAAATGAAGCTCAAAAAAGAATTGAAAAATACGGAAAAAATGAATTGATTAAAGAGAAGGGAAAAACAGCTTGGCAAATCTTTATTAGTCAATTCAAAGATTTTCTTATTTATCTTTTAATGTTTGCTATTGCCATATCAATCATTATTGGGTTATATGAAGCATCACGACCCGGAGCTGAAGCTTGGTCTACGGAATATACTGATGCTATAGTCATTGCTGCTATATTAATTGTAAATGCCATATTAGGGTTTTATCAAGAATATCAAGCAGAAAAATCTTTAGAAAGTCTAAAAAAGTTAGCTCCTCATTTTGCTAAAGTGAAAAGAGGAGGGAAAGTAATAGAAATAGCGGTTGAAGATGTCGTTCCTGGTGATATCGTGTTAATAGAGGAGGGTGATAAATTTCCGGCAGATATACGGGTATATAAAGAATTTTCACTTTATGTTGATGAAGCAATTCTAACGGGAGAGTCAAAACCTGTCAAAAAACAATTAAAACCTGTTGATGAGAAAATGATTCTAGCAGACAGAACTAATCTTGGATATATGAACACAATTATTACAAGGGGGAATGGAGAAGGAATTGCAATTGGAACAGGAATGAAAACAGAAATTGGAAAAATAGCAGAAAGTTTACAAGAAGAAACTGTAGAACTCAGTCCATTTCAGAAAGAGGTCAATAGATTCGGAAAACTTCTTGGGGTTGTTATATTAGTAATATGTGCTGCTGTTTTTTTAATAGAATTGATTATTTTATTAATAACAGAGTTTAATTTTGATGAGCTTATTGAAGCATTTGAAATCTCAATAAGTTTAGCTGTATCTGCAGTTCCAGAGGGCCTTATTGTTGTTATTACCGTTGTTATGAGTATAGGAATGAAGAAGATGGCCGATAGGAATGCTTTAGTAAGAAAATTGACGGCTGTAGAAACCTTAGGGAGAGTTAATGTTATTTGTTCAGATAAGACAGGTACTTTAACTAAAAATGAAATGACTGTAGTAAAAGTGTTTGTGGGAGGTGTAGAATATAATGTTGAAGGAGTTGGATATGCTCTTGAGGGAAAAATAATTAATGAAAAAGGAAAAGTAATTGAGATAAATGAATTTATTAGGAGATACTTAGAAGTATGTATGTTTTGTAATAATTCTAATGTCTCAAGGAAAAATGATGGAACAAATGATACTGATGTAGTTGGAGACCCTACAGAAATTTCTATGAAGGTTCTTGCGATGAAAATGGATCTAGAAATACAAGCAGAAAAGGTTGACGAAATTCCTTTTAGTTCTGACAGAAAAATGATGTCTGTTGTAGTTAGAATTGATGGTAAACTATATTCTTTAATAAAAGGAGCACCAGATGTTCTTTTAAAAAATGCTAGCCATGGTGTTTATAATGGAGCTGTTAAACCTATCAGCGAGGTTAGGGATATAATTGTTAATAAAAATGAAGAATTTGCTAAAAATGCCTTAAGAGTCTTAGGAGTCGCTTTTAAAATCTTAAATGAAGGATATAAAGAAGAGGAAATTGAACAAGATTATACTTATCTAGGTTTAGCAGGAATTATTGACCCCGCAAGAGATGAAGTTAAAGATGCTATTGAAGAAGCGAGGATGGCAGGAATTAGAACAATTATGATAACAGGAGATCATAAAATTACAGCAATAGCAATTGCTCATGAAATTGGATTAACTGATTCTAGTGAAGCAATTACCGGAGCTGATTTAGAAGAAATGAACGATGAGGAACTTCGAGAAAGAGTTAAAACAGTAGACATTTTTGCTAGAGTTACTTCTGAACATAAGTTAAGAATATTAAGAAGATTAAAAGAATCGGATTTAATTGTGAGTATGACAGGAGATGGTGTTAATGATGCACCAGCAGTTAAGGGTGCACATGTTGGCGTTGCAATGGGATTGAAAGGAACAGAAGTTACCCAAGAAGCATCAGATATGATCCTAATAGATGACAATTATGCTACTATTGTAAATGCTATAGAAGAGGGTAGAGGTATTTTTGAAACAACAAAAGGTTTCTTTCGATATATGTTAAGTACTAATTTTGATGAAATATTTCTAATTCTTACAGCCTATATTGTTATGAAACTAATGCCTAATATCTTTTTTGCTCTTCCAGTAGTCCCAATACAAATTCTATGGCTTAATATTGCAACTGATGGTATTCCCGCTATGGTCTTAGGGTTTACGCCGACGGATCCAGATGTAATGAAGGAAGAGCCGAGGAAAGGGTTTACTTTACTTCCAGAGATAAAAGGACCAGTTCTACTTCTTGGAATTTATACAAGCATTACAGATATAACACTTTACATACTTCTATGGACTGTGTTACTTCCTGCTTGGATTGATGCAGGGATAGACCCAAGATTAACAGCACTGGATAGCGCATATGCCACATCATTAGCTCAAACTATATTATTTACTAATCTAGTTATCTGTGAATTACTATTTGTTTATACTTGCACTTCCAACATTAAACCATTCTATTTGTTTCCAAACAAACACTTGTTTTGGGCAACAGGACTTTCTCTTGCACTGCAATTAATGATTCTTTTTACCCCAATGGCAATAGCTTTCCATGTTGTACCTATAGCTCATCCTTATTACTGGATAACACTATTTATCGCTGCTTTTAGTGTTTCAGTCGTTGATGAAATTAGAAAATATAGAATACGAAGAAAGAAAGGAATGACACTGCTAACAAGGTCTTAATCTATTTCTATTTTATTTATATTTTTAAATTATTTTTTTATGATTTTCACATAAACTCTAAATTTCCATTATTTTAAGAGCTGATTTAATTCTTTTTAATTAATTTTAAATCTTTTTTATAATTTTAATTAATAATTAGAAGTGAGTAGATCAATTTTCTTAAATGAGATTGAAGGATAAGAATGAATATTACTGAAGTGATAAAAAATAAAATTGATTCAAATCAGACCGTTTTAACTGAATTTGAATCCAAAGAATTATTACAAGAGATCGGTATAGCCGTTCCCGTTCAAAAATTAACAACTTCTAAAGAGGAAACAATTTCTGCGGCAGAGGATATAGGTTTTCCTGTTGTAATGAAACTTATGGCAGAGGACGTTGTTCATAAATCCGATACTGGAGCTGTTAAACTGAATTTGAAAACAAAAGAAGATGTTGATAAAGCTTATGATGTTCTAATGAATATACCATCTCAACAAGAAAAAAAGATTTCTGTACAGAAAATGGCTGATGAGCCAATAACAGAACTCATCATTGGTATGACTACTGACCCTCAATTTGGTCCTGCTTTAATGTTTGGAATTGGAGGAATTTTAGTAGAACTCTTGGAAGATGTTAGCTTTAGAATTGCTCCAATTACAGAATATGATGCTAATGAAATGATTCATGAAATCAAAGGGTTCCCTATTCTTGATGGCTATCGAGGAAAACCAAAAGCAGATATTGAAACAATTGTTGATGTACTAATGAAAATTTCTAATCTTGTTACAACACATGAAGAAATCAATGAAATGGATTTAAATCCTGTTTTTATCTATGAAAAAGGGTTAGTTTGTGTGGATGCTAGAATTATTCTTAAAAAGAAAGATAATACTAGCTAAAGATTTTTATTAAATTCGAAAAGAATTTTAATATTACTATTTAATTTTTTTTTTGAAAAGTTCTCCTACTTAGGATAACAAATATTTCATTTTGGAAATATTTAAAGGAATAAATCGTGATATAACCTATAATGGTTCATATAATATTTTTATAGATTTAACCTACAAAATTATTAGTATTAATTGCTAATAAAATTATAAAAATATTATATTTAATTAGGAAAAAATTATTGATGAAGATGCTACACTTAAAAAACAAAAAAGGCAAACGGATTGTATTTCTTTTTCTTATTGGTATTACGATAAGTTTCATGAATTTTAATCAATTCTTATGGAACTCTAATAATTCTATAACGGATTCAGATTCATCCACAGAATCCCAAGTGTTTAATGAGCTTAAAACTTCAGGCTATCCTTCTAGTTATAGTGGCATTGGTAAGAATATGAGTATGACATTACATCAATCTTATTTGAATGAATCATTTAATACTATTCTAAATACTTCAATAGTAGATGGTAATAATTTTAAATTAGCTTGCCCTACAGATACTAATTTCAACTCGAGCTATACAAGATTTGAAATAGAAGATATTATTGCTCCAAATAAATCTTTTACAATTGAAGATAGAATTACTGGAGATGAAAATTTTTGGGATGGTGATGCTTATTTATCATTTGAAGTTGAAGGAGATGGCTACCTTGAAAATTTTTCATTATGTTTTGATGAATATGATTCAGATCCTAATAATTGTCTAATATATATTGAAATTTTATATAGTATTTGGCAAAATAGTAGAATTGAACCAGGTTCTAGTGTTAGTGGTTCAGGTTTCACGGATACTATTAATGATGGAGATACTGATGTATGGTATAATTATACTAACCGTCATATTCTATTAGACGTTGACCAAACTTATTCCAATACTTTTTTTATTCGATTAAATCAAATTACTAATG
>Ga0209635_10000146_pt1 | contig 42488 bp, 37 predicted proteins | sample DeeMarSWOR230_32_FD_187463 | JGI IMG/M metagenome (GOLD analysis project Ga0209635, IMG submission 187463) | Marine sediment microbial communities from White Oak River estuary, North Carolina - WOR-2-30_32 (SPAdes) (version 2) | ecosystem: Environmental > Aquatic > Marine > Intertidal zone >...
TAAAAGAAAAGACTATTCTTGAAAGGAAAGAATACAACAGTACAATGACATTCGGAGCTGAAATCGTCTCCTAATTCAGAGACCTTTTTGTCTCATTTCTGCTGACGACATACACATAGTGTGGTTCCTTTTAGCAAAATTAGTGAAGAACGAATCCCTACTCTTTTTCTCGATAGGATCATTAGGGCAATCCATCAGGTAATCATAAACCTGTACTCAAGTAAAATCAAACACTGCTTACCTATTCATTTGTTACTCTGGCATGCTGCGATCTACCTCGGAATTTGTTATCAAAGCTGGCGTACTACCACCACCGTAATCCCATAGCAACCCTGTGCAGTCTCCAATTCCTTTCAGGTCTGTGGGGATACACCATATAACAGTGTTACATTCCCTACCATCGGTGTTGGGTGGGAACAGACCACCAGCAAGACTCATATTGACCCACGCGGTGCCTCCACCGCTCCACGAATATTTGTGGCGTTCTGTCCAGGCGCAAATGTTATCGTGATCCTGCCCTGAACTAATGACTCCACCAGACCACGGCGGGTCTCATTTTGCGCTGATTCTGACCAGCGCGCTTTCGGCAAAATCTCCCAGGCTGCCTTTTAGTGCAGCATATTCCTTAAGCTTTTGCACTGCCCAGGTTTCTTTCTGATAGCCAATTATTGCAATCGCGAGCAAGTCGCGCCTATTTAGTTTGTATTCCAGGTATGCCTGCGAAAATCGGAAGCCCTGCATGTAGAGCGTCGTTGCCGCCACTCGGTTTTCTCCGGCGACTTTGCGAGGTAAGGGAGTCTCTCGCAAGGTTCTCCAGCAAAGGCTCTCTTGCTGTGCCCATTCTGCTTGTTTGTCGGGCGGCACCTGTGTCAGTCTGTACTCCAGCTCGGCTATAGCTGCTTCGAGGGCCTTTTTGACAATGAGATATTTTTCATCAGGTTTCATCTGTTTAAGCATTTCAAGGGTACATTTGTCTCCGAGTCCGACGAGCATATCAACCGCGGGTCTGCGCACCTCCCAGGGACCCGCCTGAGTTAGAAGTGTCTCGGCTATGCGTCGGCCATCATTGGGGTCCAAGTGCGCAATTACGGTGGTTGCATGTCGTCTAATAATGCTTTTGTTTCGGTAAATTTGCCTATATAAAGTGTTCTCAGCCGTTTCGTTGGCTGATGCCAGCTTGGCCAAACTGAGCAAGACCAGTTTCGTCGAAATTGGGTCTTCCATTTTTGTCTCGAGAAATTCTACAGCCGAGATGTCGGCATGTTTGCTGACAAAGCTGTTCGCTGCATCTTGCATATCGTAATACATAATTCCACTCGGCCACTTCGGCTCCTCGGGCAACATGGCCAAGGCCTGATCAAAATCTGACGCAATATCTTGCGAAGAGCAAACGGCGCAGCATAGCAAAACAATTACTATTGGCGGACCAAGTTTTTTTCTTACCGTACTCATAGCTTTTCACCTCTTGCTTTGGCAAATAATGGTTGCTCTCATTTTCTGCGTTTATGCAGTACTGCGAGACCACCCAGGCCGAGTAACACCGCGGTTGTTGGCTCAGGAATTAAAACCGCTGAAGTTAAATGAGCGTAGAAGGTAAAAGAAGCCTGGCCCCTGCCGGAGATACGCATATCCCGGTAACCTGTAGACCAATGCTCCAAAACCGGAGCAGTTGCTGGCAATGCCTCACTCGAAAGGGCACTGGCAGAGGGATCGAAGAGTTCCAAAACAATGGAGCTAACTAAAACACCGTTGGAAAGCGGCAGATTGTTCTTGCTCTTTAATTCAAAGGCGTCACGCGCACCACCTACCGTCGGATAATTGTTTCCCACTGCAACAGTGAACTCAATGTTTTCAGGATCGGTCATAAACACAAAGCCCCCGACGGTCAAAGTGATGCCAGACGGCGGAGCATCGTGCTCATACAAACGTCTATACACCCATGGGTCTGAACCTGGCGTCGATAAATCGTAGATGTATACTCCCGTTATGATATCACCGACATTTATATTCCCCTCCAAAGAGCGAAGACGGTCGGCCACATGTGTTACCTCACCGGTGATTCCTATAATTACCAATGTAGCATCAGCACTCGGCACGCACGAAAAGAACGCTCCTATTATTGCTGTCATGATTAGCAAACTTTTTCTTGGCATAATTCCGCCCTTCTGTCGAGAGGTGTCTCCAAATCAAACCACATATATTTTACACTAAAGCGCCATAAGAAGCAACGATGTTTTTCTTTGTTTCAGGCCCAGAAATGTGTCGAACCAATCATGACTTCTTACTCCCACCACTTGTCGCCCGGGATAACTCTAATTACATTCGTTCCACAATGAATATCACCATCCCATTTGTGATAACGTAGGGAATCGGGCGTGTTAACGTCAGTAGTATAACCAGCCTCTACGAACAAGTCTTCGACATAATTGATGAACGTACCTGTGGACTCGTTCGGATCTCCTGTAAATACCGTATTACCATCAACCAGACAATTGACGTGATTAATTGTATAAGCAACGACTTTTCTGGTTGCGTGCTTATCTCTGGAGTGGTGTGTGCTGTTGGCTTTGTGCAGACTCGCTGGCTTGCGCCAAGGCGAGGCATTAAGTTTGGCGTGCTCAGCTATAGACTGGGAGACACGCCGATTGGAGATAATCGCAGAGAAAACGAGTCGTCGCCGTGTCGTCTCAATTGCACCTGCACTGTACAGTATATTATTGGAAGCTTTTTCCACGGCGTCGGAACACGAGAATTTGGTTATTCCGCAACGTTCCAGTAGTCGCTCCAATTTGTGGCGCGATTTTGGAGTGCTCTGCAGAAGAGCTGGCCTTGAGCGGTGGCCCGATTGGTGTCAGGTTCTGCGTAGGAACTGTGAAACAGACTGGGCCCAGCGGTATCCACAATACGTCGTCAGTTATTGGATGGGCCATGATATTAAGGTGTCTGCTCAGTACTATTTGCAGATTCCGGAACGGCTCTATCAAGAGGCCACTGCTTCGGATCTATCACAAGATGTTAGAAAGTACCACAAAGACTGCAGGCAATAGAAAATTCTTGCTATTTAGCTACGTTTGGTGTATCGTGAGTAAGTACGAGCATGGAAAATGGCTTTCATTTGCCACAAAAGTTGCCACAATACGGGCATCATGAATACAAGGCCTGTTGTAAAGCTCTGGCAATAAACAAGTTGCGGGCGTAATTCAGCGGTAGAATGTCAGCTTCCCAAGCTGGACGTCGTGGGTTCGAATCCCATCGCCCGCTTTTTTTTTACTGCTTTATTTGGAACAACTTAGTAACACTTAGTTGCATCTCAAGCGGTACAAGGTCTGCTGAGAAGTGCCGACAATAAGGCGATTACGCCATCATCTGGTCAGTCGTGTTCGCTTTCTGCCACAATCCACTCAAGCATTGTGCGCATGTTACTACGATGCACCACTTCCTATCTACCTGCGTTGTCACGGCGTTAGAAAGGTTTGTACAGTAGCTCCTGTTTAGGTCGTGCATGCTATGTTCCGGCAGACCAGCCGTGCAATGGGGCAAGCCGCTTAAGAATCTTGCCAGAGATTCCAAGGTCTGATCTAATTCCCTCGTAGGGGTCCGTTGCTATTAGCGAACGGATAAAGATTGCCAGGGTCTTGCTGGCCATACCCTTAACAATTTGGTGCCGCGCCGGCCCACTAATCTGCGCCAGCAGATAGTCCAATCGCGGCGTGCTCTCTCTTACCAGTCAACTGCATCAATGAAAACAGAACCTTTGTCCTCGCTTTTGACCTGCCTTGGGCACAAAAACGCAGATTCCCGTCTTTTTTTCCTCGAAACCGGCGTATCTTTTTCTATTTGCTGGTAAGCACTGCCACAGCGTACAAGCTAACCTATACCAAGTCCTTTAGGTAGTGTCTTAGATAGTAGCGCCACTGAGAGAGCACCACCGCACTAATCATTATGGTAACGAAAGTATTGCAGGTGATCTCATTTATCACAACGGCCAAGGCTGTGCCTGCAGCTGGGGGATGTTCGACGTCCAAAGCTACCATAAGGAAGATAGTGATTCCGACCGCGAGAGGGTACTCGAAGTAATAAGGCAGCGCAGTGAAGTAGAAAATGGCTCCAGAAGCTAAGCCAACCATGTGACCACCAATGACATTCTTTCTCTTTGCAAAGACAGTGGTGGGCATTGCAAAGACAATGAAGGCCGTAGCACCCATTGTACTGATCAAGACGATGTTTTCTTTGCCCAGGGTGATGACAAGGACGGAAAAAACGGCGGTAGCCAACGCGCTTTGGAGCAAATAATATTTCCAAAGGTTTTTGAATTTAGCTCCAATTGTAGCTTTCAGTTCCATATTCAGCGTTTTTTTCGCAATTGTTTTAGATGTGTAGCGAGGCGTAAGCAAAAAATGGCGAGGTATGCGTACCTATGGGGGTGCCAAACGTACACATTTCCTCGCCGAGTTTGTAGAATCCTTTCAGGCTTTTGTATCGACCATCCATTGTCGGCCTCACGACTCAATAATTTGTAATCGGAGGCTCCTATATACCGAGTATAGTCATATTCTCTGCGGCAGCCCTAATGGCTCGCGGGCTTTCAAGCTTACCTGCCAGCAGAAGCTTTCTTGCCTGTTCGATGGCTTCGGTATCTGACGACTGGATTTGATTCGCCTTGTTGATTAAGGACGCGTAATCAACCTGTATCGATACGTCCACACCGATATCTGAAAGAGCTTTTTTGGATTCAGAATGCTTGGCCGATGGCCTTGTCAAAACGTCCTGAATTTGATTGTTATGTATCTTGCCTATCATTTGGATAGCTTCTTTGAGAGTTCTGAGTCCGCAATTATTTTCGCATAAGTCTCGCAAAACTTTAGGGTCTTTTTTCCGAATTTTTCATTTTTTCTAAAAAAGTCGCCTCACTTTCCAAAAACCTCTAAATCCACCAGTTTATTGTCCGGGCTTCAGTGTTCCGGCCACCTCATAAGCCACGAACTTGATAAATTGAAGCGAGCTGACAACCACCAACCGTTCACGCAAAGGAGCAAGGCCCGAACTCACTTGAGATTGGACATAGTCTGTTATCCGCTGTTCAATTGCTTTATCAGCGCTGTCCCAGACTTGTTCAAGGGCCCACAGCAACTGTCCGTCCCTCAGGTCAACAAGCTTCGCGCGAAGGCCAATTGCCATTCGAGGATAAGGTTGGTATTCGGTAACAGTGCCAACCAATACCGCATCACACCTTAGTGTCTTGCGCATTGCTAATAATTGGTCAAGGGTATACGTTGACGGGGCGCCAAACGTACTATTCTCTGTCGGCGGACCAGAATTCATACCCAGCTGCAAGCTGCGCCACACAGGGTCATCCTGGTGTACAACGGTCAAACCGAAAACCTGGCTTTTCTGCAGTGCCACAAAAACTGCTTTAGTCACATCAACGGAGATTTGCGGATAACTCGAATCGTTGCCTAACTCGACGACAGCAACTCTGCCAACGGCACATAAATCCTTATCCGGATTTAGGTAATAGCAGCCTGGCTTGGGGACACTGATTATGGGAGAATGGCAGCCCGAAACAAGAATCAGCAGCAACCATAATATCTTGAATTGTGGATGGTGCCTTGCGACGCAAGATTTGCGGCTCGATCCAAGGGCAACGCAAGTCGAGCTACAGGTCTCTGGTTGTGATAATACGGTTCTCGGACTATTCATTTGCTGTACCTAAAGTTGAAGTTTCGTGCTGCGCAAGCTGAGTTGGTTCGTTCGGCGGTGCGAGTGCTAAACTTGCATCTTCGTCCTTGGCTGATTCAGCGGTGACCTCGCCGCCGAGTATTTTAAGTATGTCAAGCAGTGCTTTCAGTTCAGCTTTTTCAGCCTCCCGCATCTCCTCACGAAAGCCAAGGACATCGGTTTTCCAATTGTTCAACTCAATACGCATTTCAATCAGGAGGTCATTTGCCTGCGTTAATTCTTTTTGTGTCTGCTTCAATTTCGCCTCAAGTGTGGTGGCGTGCTTTTGAAGCTGGCTGTTTTGAGCGATAAGGTCTTGGTTTTTCCCGCTTAGCGTAGCTGCTTCCTGAGAGAGTTTGGCATATTTTTCAGACAGTTCTATGGCGGATTCTACTACGGTTCGGCCTTGTGGGGGAGGTTCTTGGAATCTTTTTGCGATAGCGGTGGTCTGCTGCCGGTTGGCTGAGTCAGGTGGGCGCATAACATCCACTTGCTTTGGCGCAGATGCGCAGCCGAATAACAGAAATATGGACAGTGACAGAATCAGAAAGGTCATGTTTTTTTTGGCAACTCGCATTTTGTCTTTCTCCATTTAATTTTCTGGGTTAGGAACTTGCTGGGCGACCTCGAAAGCAGCGTTTTGGATTTGGCCATTCTCGGCAGAAGACTCGGATCCAGCATATTCACACTTCAAATACGTTTTTCTAGCACAGCAACAGGTTATTTCAATTACCGCAAAGCAGGGATGATTTTCCACAATACGTACGTGTTGTATGACGGAGGCCGCGGTCGCGCGGCCTGGCAGCTTCAGCTCGGCCTGCGGTACGTTGAGTTGAAACCGGCCTTCAAACTTAACTTCGTCGCTTTTTAGAATGCGTCCTATTGTTTTTTGCATTTGTTACCTTCACCATTCACTGCTCTGCCGGGCAAGAAGTATCGAGTCACGCACAATAATCAATGGAGCGCGCATTGTCATCGTCATCGCTGGGAGTTTTTTTGGAGCGTTCTCGTTCAGTTGACTCATTTAGCTCTTGTTCGGACTCTTGCTTGTTGCCGGTGCTCAGGTTCTGCCGGCGTTTTCTTTCCTCGCGTCTTCTTGCGGGAGTCAGACCTGCGATATTATGCAAGCTCTCGACCGGCTTTATCATGTTGTAGTCGTTATCCGCCATCTTTCCACCGCTTCAACTTTATAGACAAATTGAACAGAGCACTTGCGTGAAGTTGGCTAACACGTGATTCGGTAATTTCAAGGACACAAGCTATCTGCTTCATCGTCAGGTGCTGCTGATAATAGAGGACAATAATCTGGCGTCTCCGCTGGTCCAGCTGCTTTATAGCTTCGGCAAGTCTGTCTATTAGCTCGGCTTGCTCAAGCCGTTCATCGGGGGTGGCCATGTCGGGTGCTGCCAAAAAGTCGCCCAGGGCGGGACGTTCCTGTGCGAAGCCATCGATCGAGACAAAGTGCCTGGCGCGGGCATTTTCAAACAGTTCATAAACACCTTCAATAGTCATCCCAAGTTTCTTGGCTAGCTCCTGGTCGGTAGGTGCAGTGCCGGTCTGCTCGATGATTTTCTGGCTGAGTTGCTGTGCATTTCGTATCTGCTTGTTGAGATTGGCCGGCAACAAAGACGAGCTTCTTAATTCGTCGAGAATAGCTCCTTTGATCCTGATGTAGGCGTAGGTTTTGAACTCAGCCTGGTGGGAGGCGTCAAAATCACGGCCAGCCTTAAGCAATCCGATAGTACCCGCAGAAACCAGATCTTCGAATGATAGCGGTGGCTTAAGGTATGTCGCCGCTCGGTGCGCTATTTTACGTACCATAGGCAGGAATTGGACTATCCATTCATTATCAAGCGACTGGCGTCTTTGTCCCGAATATGTACGCAGTGCGACAGCTTTCAGATGTTGTGGGGTGCCCTCAACAAGCTGCTGTGTCTTCGACTTATGGGAAGCCTTTGTAATATTCTCAGTCTGCACTGCCACTTATCTTATCCTTTTCTTGGGACTTTGCTTCGCGGGAGCTCTGATTGATCCTGCTCATAATTATGGCGTTTGTCAAAATGGCGTTAACTGCTTTCACGGCCAAACTGGCTGCTATATAGGAAACTGCTGCTCCTGCGAGCGCTCTTTTGCAACAGGTGAACGGTGAAAGACCACTGACCCAGCCGATGAAGCTGAGGCCGAAAAAACACATCACCGCAATTCGGACCGCGATTGATCGAACGTGTAATGGCATAGTTGGCATCCTGTATCTTGTGACCCGTAACTTACCACCTTAGACCCACATATGCCGAGCGAGTAACGGGGCACGATTTACATTATCACACTACAGCTACTCCTGCCAAAGCAGGGGCAGACTGCTGCTGTTCTTCAATCGGTGCGGATTCAGCTTGCTGGACAGTTATAGTTTCGGTCGGCTCGACGTCAGTTCCGAGCACGATTTCATCATAAGCGACGACCGGCAACGGCGGTACAGTCCGTGACAACATCACGGCAAGTGGCGAGCGCAGCCTTGAATCACAGAGCAAAACCACCTTGTCCTTGGCCTGGTCCATTGCTGTCTTCCAGGCTTGAGCAATTCTTCTGCTCATCTCCATTGCCACCTCGGTCGGCACAGCAAGGGAAATTTGCCCTGCTTCCTGTCGCAAAGCTGAGATCATCTGATGCTCGAATGCAGGGTCTAGCGTTATGGCGGATATTTTGCCTGTCTCGTCCTTACACTGTTCGGTTATGGTTCTCTTTAGTGATTTTCGAACCATCTCAGTTAGAGCAGCGGGATCCTTGGTTTTTTGGGCATGTTCCGTCAGTGATTCAAGGATGGCAGTCAGCTCGCGAATCGGTATCCCATCCTTTAAGAGGTTCCTTAGCACGCGTTGGAGCAATCCAATCGGTATTTCGCCATCGGTACCGATAGCATCCCCGACCAGTGACGGCTGATTCTTGCGCAGTCGGTCGACAAGAAGCTGCACATCTTCACGGGTCAGCAATTCATTAGCGTGTTTCTTCAGAGTTTCAGACAGATGTGTAATAAAGACGGATTCAGGGTCGATCACAGTGTATCCGTTTAACTCGGCCTTTTCCTTGTTATCTGGCATAATCCACAAAGCCGGCAGGCCGTAAACAGGTTCGGTAGTTTCTATGCCCTGCACTTTGTTCTGGACGGCGCCGGAATCCATAGCGAGATACATATCGGGCTCCAACCGCCCGCTGGCTACCGGTAGTTCAGAAAGTCTGATCTCATAAACATTAGGTTCGAGATTGATGTCATCGCGCAGACGGACCAGCGGCATAATGATGCCGAGCTGCTGGGCAAAACTTCTGCGCAGTGCTCCGATACGGTCAAAGATGGTATTGCTCTTTCGAGGGTCAACCATGCTGATCAGCCGCACGCCGACATGTACAGAAACCCTGTCCACATCCAGGAGATCTTCAACCGGCTGCTTTTCAGCCCTTGTTTCTGGGGGCGCAGCAGGTTTTTGATGTTCCTTTTCAGATTGAGCTGCCAACCGTCCAATCAGAAGGGTGCCAAAAGCCAACAGTAGAAAAGGCACCTTAGGTAACCCTGGCACCAGCGCGATCGATGCGATGATGAAGGCTGCGGTCATCAGCGGCTGGCTGGTCCTCAGGAACTGCCTGGAGAAGTCTTGGCCGATGCTGTAACTTGACGAGATTTTTGTCACCAAAAAGCCCGAACTTACAGAGATTATGACCGACGGTATCTGACTGACAAGTCCATCGCCGATGGAGAGAATAGAGTAGGTCTTTATGGCGCTGGCGATTGTCATGCCGCGTGAATAACCCATAGCTATGCCACCGATGACGTTGACCGCAGTAATTATCAGTCCCGCCTTGGCGTCGCCGCGAATGAATTTGCTGGCACCGTCCATTGCGCCGTAGAATTCACTTTCTTTAACGATTTTGGCTCTGCGCTGGTTAGCCTGGACCTCTGTAATGAGTCCTGCGTTCAGGTCGGCATCGATCGCCATCTGCTTGCCAGGCATAGCGTCAAGCGTGAAACGAGCAGAGACTTCGCTTATTCGTTCGGCACCTTTGGTGATTACAATAAATTGGATAACAACAAGGATCAGGAAGATGACGAGGCCAACGACAAAACTGCCGCCGGCGACGAAACCGCCGAAAGTCTCGATGATTTTGCCTGCGTCTGCCTGCAAGAGTATCAATCTGGTTGAGGCGACGTTAAGTGAGAGGCGAAACAGTGTCACGAAAAGAAGCAGGGAAGGAAAGGTGGATAACTCGAGGGCCTCTTTTGACGCGAGGGTAATGATCAGGACGGCCACAGCCAATGATATGCTGCAAGCCAAAAGCATATCCATCAGTAGCGTGGGCAGAGGGATTATGAGTGTAGCAAGAATTGCCATTAGGCCCACAGCCAAAATGATGTTACTATAGGAAGCCAAGGGTGTATTGAGCAGGTCCTGGTTTTCCGCGTTTAGTGAACCTACCCCAATTAATCCTGATGAACGCCGTTGTGCAAAACCTGCCATTATGAATCCTTCTGCCGAGTCCTATCCGCGGCGACGGATAAGTCACGCCTCTTGTGCATCCGAGGCAACTTCGGCACCGATAATCTGCTTTATTCTGACGGCGAATCTACCATCCACGACCACTACGTCTGCGGCAGCAAACTTAGCATCTTTAAGGTATAAATCGGCCGGTGCATCGATGGGTTTATCAAGCTTCAGCACTGAACCGGGTCCAAGTTGCAGGAGTTGCCGAACGGGGATATCTGTTCGGCCAATTGCGACGGTAACAGGTACGTTCATGTCCAGCAAGATGTCAAGGCTGCCTGTAGGACCTGTGGCTTCGGTCTCGGCGGCATCGGGAAATTCAACGGACTGTACCTGCTTTTTAGAATCTGCTTGCGAGGAAGGATCTTGAGAGTTTTGCTTCTCTGTTACCTCTTTTGTTGTCGCTTTGGCTGTTTTTGGCATCTTTTGACTTCCTTCCGGTTTTCTAAGTTCCTGTGCTTGGATTTGTATTGTGTGGCGTATCACAAGTGACTTCGGTGATCACCACAGCCTGCTGGCCGGCTGATTTTGCAGGCTGGCCACGAAAAAACGTTCGGCCCTCAACAGCTAATTCAATCGGTTCATCAATTTCTTTATCGAGCAACAATACGTCGCCGGAGCGAAGACTTATTATTTCTTCGAAGGTAAGCACCGTAGAAGCCAATCGAGCCGTGACAGAAACCGGCATCTGCTGGAGATGGCCGACTATGGCTTCTGAAAGATGCTCGCCGGAGACCTGATTGTCGGCTTTCGAAGTTTTTCCGACGGTAGGGCCGAGCTTGCTGCAAGGCATCAAAATGTACGCTTCGGATCGCTGTTTCTCTTTGGCCGCCGCAGTTTCCTCAACCACAAAGACAATCTTGCAGAATTCTTCTACAACCTGTAGCTCAAAGGCTGGTTTAGCCCTGGTGACGCCCTTGGCCAGTTCAAGGTGACCGTAGCCGCGCAGCGAGCCGGCAAGTGACTCGATGACGGCCGAGGCGATGTCTAATAGAAGCGATTCTTCCAACGGCGATAGTCCCTTGTTTGCATCTCTGTCAGATTCGGAATCACCAAGCAGTCGTGTCACCCAGGTAACCGCACTCTGTGCGGGTATGCCAACCAAGCCCCACAGATGTTCTTGGTCGTGGCCGAAGGACAGGTAATAATCCGTTTGTTTGCCGTTCAATTTTTGTTCAAGAATTTCGCCAGCGAAGTGCAAGGTGCTCGAAGCAATCGTGACAGTGAAATCGCTATCGTAGAGTTGGGCAAATTTTTCAGCCACTGCTGCGGCCACTTGCCTTGTGAAATCGTCAAGCTTATTGAGCTGCCCGCTGCTAAAATAATGGGGCCGATGCCAGTTGTAGTCCGTAACCCTTATTTGTGAGGTATCCTCTGTCGGCTTGGAGCCGGCAGCAGTGAGAAGCTGCAGTATCTTTTGCGAGACTGCGGCGGGAACCGCACGTCGGGAAACAAGATCTGAAGTTTCTGTACTTACGTTGCCGGTAGCTGCGTTACTCATTGTATGGCGAATCCCTTGAAAAGAATGCGCTTGATTCGCGGCTTGGCATCGGGGAAAAGTTTTTCGTTTAGAGCATCCAATATTTCTGATTGAATGCGCCGGAGGTTCCTATCGCCTCGCATATCTTCAATGGTTTGACTAGCAAGATAGATAGTAAGCCAGTTCTTCAGGAGCGGGTTCTTTTCTTCAAGGTAAGCCGTGCCTTTCTTGTAGTCGACCTCGGCGCTGATTTGCAGTGTAAGGGCCACTCGAACATATCGTGTTACGCCCGGTTCGTTGAGGTTTGCAACTACAGGCTCTAAATCATAGTACCAGGTTTCCTCGGAGTCCATTGCCGAGCTGTCCGTTTTTATCAGATTTGCGAGAGCTGGCTCCGTTTGTTCATTAGCTCCCGCCGTCTTAGTCGGGCCGGAGCCACCTATCGTTCGGCCGAGTCCAAAGCCGGCACCGGCGCAAAAAGCCACTACAACAGCCATTATCATCCACGGCAGAAAACGGCGCCCCAGAGACTTCTTACCATCTTTTGCCGCTTTGGGATTTTGCTGCTCTTGCCGTTCTGTCACTTTAGGTGCGTCTGCCATTTCTGTTGCCTCTATCGTTTCTCATAACGAAATCGCTATCACACTAACTGTAGGCATTCTTGCTGTCGATACCGACGTAGTTTATCTCGCAATGTCCGGTCACTGATGCCTAACACCTTTGCGGCCCTGGCCCGGTTACCTGCTGTCTGACGCAATGTATCCAGAATGGCCTGTTGCTCTACTTGCTCAAGCGACACCCCGCCCAAACCCCGAGCAGGTGGCCGACGAGTTGGTTCGACGGTCTCATAGGTTTGATTCTGTTGTGGGAGCGGCTGAAGCTCATCAAAAAGCCAGGAGACATCAGCTAACGAGAGCATTTGGCCAGTTCCTAAAATCAGCGACGTCAGTACGACATTTCGCAACTGCCGGACATTACCGGGCCAATGGTACCTGGCAAGAATATCCATCATCGCAGGGTCAAGCTTAGTGATACGACGCTGCGCCTCGCGCGCATAAAGGTTGACAAAATGCCATACAAGCTCAGACAAATCCTCACGGCGATGCCTTAGAGGCGCTACGACCAATCTAACGCCGCTCAACCGGTAGTAAAGGTCCTGACGGAACCGGCCCTGCTGAACCTCTTCTAACAGATCTTTGTTGGTGGTACTTATGACTCGAACATTGACTCTGACATTTTCGTTTCCGCCGACTCGTTCAAACTCCTGCTGCTCGAGTATACGCAGTAGCTTGGCCTGAAATTTCAAGGGTGTTTCCGTGATTTCGTCCAAAAGTAGAGTTCCGCCATGGGCCATTTCAAATCGCCCCTTGCGCTGAGTGTGAGCGCCGGTGAACGCGCCTTTTTCGTGGCCAAACAACTCGCTTTCAAGAAGCGAGTCACTTAATGCCACGCAATTGACTTTTATGTACGGCCCCTGGGCTCTTTTGCTTTTTTGATGGACAAGATAAGAAATCAGTTCTTTGCCCGTTCCACTTTCTCCGCTTATTAAGACCGGTGCTGATGTGGGAGCTATTCTCTCGGCTAACCTGACAGTTTGGAGCAGTTTTGGGCTTTTGCCCACTATCTGATAGAGATAGCGTGCACCCTCTTGTGCGGAAGCTACGGTTGAGACGCTGTGGTTGGGCAGAAACGTGTCTAACAGATTTTCGATCTTCTCACGGTTGATGGGCTTAATTAAGAACTCACAACAGCCGCCGCGAATGGCTCTGACGGCTGTCTCAGTTGCGGAACACAGCAGAGTGCGTTCGGGACCCGTCGAGATGGTTCGCTGCTGGTTTTGCGCCTCTGATTCCCCGGGATTGGCCATCATAATCACGGGCAGTTCCGGCAAGTTTGCCTTGATTTCACCAAGTAGTATGAAGCCACTTTGCATTTGGCTGTATGGACCGGCTGGCGTGCCTATCTTCTCGCCGATGAATATAAGGTCGCAACTGTTCTTGTCGAGAAAATCAAGCGCAGCCCTGTTGCTGTCAGCAAGATTTGCATGAATGGCCTTGCGGGCTAAAATCTCAAGTATGAGCCGGGCAGTCCGAGGGTCGTCATCGACGATCAAGACATTTGCAGTATTCTCGGGGCTTCTATCTTGCGCATTATTCAAGGATGGTTTCGCCTCTCTATGCCGGCCCAAATTGTCTATTTCGCTTCTACGCACGAGCTTTGTATTCCTTGCTTCAATTTCTCGTCGAGAAAGACTTTTTTGGCAGGACCTCGCAAAAAATGGGTCCCTGGAAATCTACGGTCCGGATTCGCGCGGTGCCGCAGCTCCATATTCGCTAATCAATGCACGTGGGTTATCCTTCTGGTACCAATCAATTAATTTAGTGCGGGCTTTCGCCAAGTCAGTCCACGGCGAATTGGGATATTCCGTAATAAGTTGTCTGTACATATTGGCCGCCTTCGGCAAATCATCATCTCGCAGACAATTGCCTGCTTGAAATAGAACCCAGGCCCTATCATGAGCCGAGCCAACATCGTCGGGGCTCATCTGACGCAGAGCTTGCTCGTAAACCGTCGCTGCTTGTTTTAGATGACCGCTGAGGAACAGAACCTCAGCCAGCCCAAGAGGATTTGGTACTTGGTCAGGATGTTGGGAGATACTTCCGAGTTTCTGTAATGTGTGGTCGGACACGGGCTCGTATGGCAGGCGGTTGTCCAGGCCTAGTTCCACTTCTTTTTCTTTCGTCTGCCCCGACAATTCTGTGGTGGATAGGGCTTCATTAGGTTCAACTGCTGCAACCGATCCCACGCTAATGATCGGTTTACGGGTTTGCTTCTTGGGTTCGAATCGAACGGAGCGGATCTGTTCAATTAGACGCTTAAGCTCATTTCTGCTTTTTTTATCCTCTTCACTTCCGAGAACAGTAATCCTGCTTCGCCACAACTGGCGTGTGGCCTGGCTACTTGGCTTTGGCGCGACAATGAAACTGCTGAGCGATGATTTCTCATCAACGTCGGCTTCGGAATTCGCCATAGCAATTTCGCCGGTCAGGACATCTTGGTTGGCTAATGCAACTTCAGCGCCTTTAAGAGACACTGATAGACAACGCACAAAGACCAAAAAACATAGCAAGCAAAAAGCGTAGTGCGAAAATCGATCCGGAGTGCTCAATATTCGAGTCTCGCATTTATGTTCTCGCTTGTCAGGCCTCTGGCATCGAGTGGCCGGCATCGGGTTTGGCTTAGTGTTTTCGGTTTTAGCTTTCATCATATTGACCGTCGTGTTTTACTGCGACACCTCGTCGGGCGATGTTGGGTCTCTGGCTGTTGTATTCGTGAAGATGTCTTTTCTGTTTTTGGTCGCATTCGGCTGGCCCAGAAAAGCCAAGGCTGCCCTGTCATAATTCTTCTGCTTTTTGTATGCAGTTGCCAGAAGGTTTAAGGCTCTCTGTTTTATTGATGTCGCAGGGGTAGAGTCTAAAAGTTGTGAGCAAATGGAAATGGTTTGGGAATTTTGGCCGAGCTGCAGACAGACGTCAGCCAACTCGCATCCAACTTCGTGTGCCAACGCCCCGGGTTCGGCGATGACAAGAATTTCCGTTAAGCTCCTGCGGGCAAGCTCCAGATCGCCTTTGGCTATAGAGCACTTGGCCAGTTCAAATGACAGTTTAGCCTTTAGCTGTGGGTCTGGCAAATATTGGACCCTGTCACCAAGTGTTGTGATAGCCTTATCAACGAGCCCCATAGAACGAAGGACGCTTGCCTTGAGCAGCAGTATCTCGAGAGATTCTTTCTGTGGTAACTGCCAGGAATCCGTATTATCCAACGTGCTGAGCGCCTCGACGAAATTCCCTTGCTTTGTATGCGCGTTAACCAGGGCTGACAGAGCCTCTACAAGCTCAACTCTGGGAAGCGGTCCTGTAATTGCATGCTCAAGTGCATCGCAGGCTACCTGGTATTTGCCTAACGTCAGGTTCGTTTTGCCCAAGAGACAATAGGCCGAATACAAATCCTCGCATCTTTGGTCTCTAGCAAGGGTGATGTAACGAGTCAACCATTTAGCCGCTTCTTCATAGCCCTTCGTCTGGTAGAAGCATCTACCCGCACCAAGTGCAGACGCGGTTTGTGACTCCAGGGACCAGCCAAGATTGTAAACCTTGCGATATAGTCGCGATGCTTCATTCAGAAGCCCAGATTTCATTGTGGCGTCGGCAAGATACAGGCAAGCCCGGTCGGAAAAGTCGGCATCAGGATACTGTTCAATGAGCTGTTTCAAATCGTCTCGTGCGCCGGAATAGTCTCGCAGTTTCACCTTGAGTTTGCTGGAGTGTAACATAGCATATGGTGCTAAGGAGGCTTGTGAAAAGCGGTTGGCCACCAATTTGTACTCGGCAATGGCGTCAGTTATGTGGTCTCTTTGGGCTTGTAGCAGTCCAAGGGCAAAATGCGCGTTGGCAGTGCGCTTGTCGTCACCGCATGTAAGGACAAACCTCTGCCAAAGTGAAACAGCCTCTTGGCCAAGCAGAGCCATTTGTTGCGATAGTGAGGAATAGTCAGATGGATTGAAGATTTTTACGGTTTTGTTGTCATCCATTCTGGCGAGCAGACCAGCACAGCCAGCCGCTACCGTTACAACCTGCTGCGGTGTCACGGTCGACATATACAAAGTCACCGGCCTTTTGCGTACCGCAGCTCTTGTACCTTCTGAGCCCGATGCGCTTTCAGAGGCCCAGTGAATATCAAACTCAGCGTTAGCAGCAAATCTTGCCAAGAGCTCATCAATCGGGGCACCATAACACATGACCAACCATGCGGGCGCCGTGCCACCGTGCTGAACCTTTTGAACCTGGGGGCCAAGCAGCACTTTACTCAATAGCGCTGAGCCTGAATTCAAAAGGAAGCGCAGTTGCATTTCGCTCAGGTTGGCAAAATAGTCGATATCTCTATAGCTGCTCCACAACTGCGGAGGAATATCCTTATCGGCATCGCAAAATGAAATGACATTTTTTGTCATAGACTCAGCAATCAAGAATTCACAATCCCGCTTCCATGATAAGGCCCAGTCCTCGTCATAATCCGCTGCGTCAATTAATGCGATTGTTTGGTATGCTCTGGTTCGGACATTTAAGTATCGTTTTCTCTGCAGTTCGCTAAGGCTCTGGCGGTAGCTGGCGACAGTCCTGACAGCAGGAAAACGACTTCGCAAAACCGCTCGGACCAAGCCGTCGGCCTCTTCAACGTGGCCGACGTTTTTCATACAAGATGCCATCCTTAGCTGAAGAAAATCCCTCAGTGATTCTTGCTCCTGGTCTGCAGGAAGAGTTTTGCAAAGCTGGTCATAGGCGGCATAAGCCTTGTGGAAATCCTTTTGCAGGTACAGGTCCCGCGCGACTTTGAGCGACAGTGCCTCACCAGGTGAAAACGCAGCTTCCGATTCGTTCGCTTGCGGCGGTGCTTGTTGAGTGGCATCCGCAGCAGAAATTTGATCGGCGACGGGTGTTCTGTGATCGGTAGGCACTCTCACCAAGGCCGGAGCAGGCGCTGATCGGGATGTCAACAATCCGTACACAAATATTGCTGCAATCAGAATAATGCTGGCAACGAGGACTTTTTGAATCGTCGAAAAACGCTTGTGTTGAACCGGCGGCAAGGAAGATGAAGGTTGACAGGCGGATTCCTGGAACGTAGTGAGTTTAAGAAAATCCAGCTCCTGTTCATAAGGATCTTCACCCAGTACAGATACTTTTTGTTCCGAGGGTTCCTCGAGAGCCTCCTGGGCACATAGATCGGTGCCCGATGAGGGCTCGGAACCGTTCTTTTGCCGCGCAGTTTGTTTCTTTTTCTTAGCCATGACTTCCAGCTTCGCCCTCGATTCGGTGTTTATCAACCAAGCACGGTCAGACAAAAATGAGAGCGCATTTCAAAACTTTATCTATGCCGTAGCAATACCTGTGCCAGACCCTGGCACTGAGCGTAGGTTGAGTGTATTTGGCCCTCTTTGGCCTGGGAACCGGCTTTGGTGTCCTACGCTGGGCAGCCTGCACTATGAACAGATGTCAGGATTCTATACGTGCCGGCAGATTTTCTGACAGAAATTAGCATTTGCCTTCGCGATCGTGTCACCGCCTCAACTGTGGCAGTTCCAGTGGCTCAAGATAAATCAAGTAAAAACGGGCAAGTGAGACCAGAAAGCCTCAAGCGCAGCAGCAAAAAGAGAGCACGCTCGTTGGCTATCCTGTGGAGGCTACGGGGTGAGGCGGAGATAAAGCTGGTACTTGGCTTCCAAGCCCTTGTGTGGGGTTGCCTGCGACATATGGCGTCTTTTCGATATTATACTGCTTTAGCTTCGCATAGAGGGTAGCTCTGGTTATACCCAGAAGGGCGGCGGCCTGGGTTTTCTGCCAACCTGTTTCCTGCAAAGCGCGAGCGATCAGCTCACGTTCGGCCTTTTCGAGTGAGAAGTCCTTGATGCGGGCAACTGCTGTGCTGTCCTGATGTGGTTCGTATTGGACAGGGTCTATTACGACGCTACTGAGACCGATTTTGTCTGCCGTCTCCAACAATATTGCTCTGTCAATTACATTACGGAGTTCACGAACATTTCCAGGCCAATCGTGCTTCAGCAGGGCCTCAATAGCAAATTTGGTCAGACAGGCTATCTTGTTAGGTTTCTCAGGAGAAATAGTGGAGGTCTTTAGGAAATAGTTGGCCAGGAGTGGAATATCATCTCTTCGGTCTGGCGATCTTAGAGGTGCAATGAAGACAGGGCAGATAGTGAGACGATAGTAGAGGTCTCGTCGAAAGCGACTAGCTTTAGTCTCCGTATATAGATTTCGGTTGCTCGAAGCGATTATCGTGGCGTTGCAGGTGATGCTTTTGACACCGCCGACCTTGCGGAAGGTTCTCTCCTGAAGGACTCGCAGCAACTTGGCCTGCAGGTCCAACGGCATCTCGGTTATCTCGTCCAGTAGAATTGTACCGGAGTCGGCCAACTCCAAGAGGCCTATTTTATCACGGTCGGCTCCCGTGAAAGCGCCTTTGACATGGCCGAAAAGCTCACTCTCTAACAGATTTGCGGTCAGAGCGGCACAATTTACATCTACGAACGGCTCGTTTGGATTTCTCAGTGCATGTACTGCCTGGGCCGCGAGCTCTTTGCCTGTGCCTGTTTCGCCTACTATCAAAACCGGATTGCAGCTACTGGCAGAGACAAGCCTGATCATACCAAGCGTCTTGATCAGTGCTCTACTTCGGCCAACCATACCGATAGAAGCAGCACAATCGTCAACAAAGAATGCGTTCGTATTCTCCTCTGCATCATCGACATCTGATTTGTTGTTTATCTGGTTTGCGATTTGCTCCAGTCGGGGGTAGTCTTGTTTTCCCTGAAGATAGTCGTAGGCCCCCATTTTTATAAACTCTGCCGATGTCCCTACATCATTGTCACCGCTGCCGACTACTACGATAGGGGTGCTTGTCGAATTCTTATCGGTCGTATGAAGGAATTCTCGGATGTGGTTTGGGCTGTATGTGCCATCGAAGATAATTAGGTCTGGATTCACCGTCCCAAGGATATCCAGAGTTTCGGCAACGTCGTCAGCCACAAATAACTGGTGGCTCACCTGCTGAGCTAATTGTTGAATTTCAGTTTGCTTGCTTGTTACGACAATTCTGCGGAATAGGCTCATTCTATATCTGCTTCACAAGTCCAAGTTTTACCCCGACAGAGTTATTCCTAAACAGTTTAGGGGCATTTCCACCGCGTGGATAGTGGACAATTCCTACTGATAAATCCGTTGGTAAGTAAATCGACACAGGGTCATGGACAACTTTAATCTTTTATGGGACCGGCCCATAATGTCACTGATCTCTTGCGCTCAAGGACGCGTTAACGGCACACGATGGTCTTATCGGACATCTCTGACAAAGTTGGAAGTTTCCCCCGGCAAACGAAAATCACAGCGAGACAGCGTTATTTCTTATGGGACGTGTCAGTGACACTCAATCAATGCGAGGCAAAGCGAGAAGAGTTCTTGGTGCAACAACAGATTCAGGGGCGGCAAAATCTTCTGAGATACAGGAAGATTCATCCTACGAGTGAATTTATGACGGGCCCTATTTTTGATATTTCGACAGTCTTCATTTTCGTTAAGGTCTGCGCTGAAACGAAGTTACATATCGCCACGCTGCCGCTGACTCTATTGTGGCATACCGATTGCTTCTGTTGACTTACAGCTCGTGGCAGTATGGCTGCGAGCAACGTTGTTCGAAAGGTAAGTTTGTATGAGTTTTTGTGCTTTGTTAAGAAGGCAAGAGGCTTATGGAGGCATTATTAGGTACAGCAAGTGGAATCCAAACGGATTATATGAAACTTCTGGTGGCACAACTGCAAAACCAGAATCCGCTGGAACCGCTGGACAATCAAGATATGGCTTCTCAACTGGCGCAGTTCTCCCAACTGCAGCAACTCGAGACAATGAACTCCGGCTTTGCACGGGTTCTTGCCTGTGTTGAGCGGAGCTATGCAAGGTCTTTGATAGGCAGGGATGTTTCATTCCTTGCAGAGACAGAGGCAGGTACGGCGGAGACTCAGAGCGGGACAGTGGAACGAGTGTACCCCAACGTCGATGGCGAAATCTTTTTGGCAGTAGGCCAGTATACCATTCGATTAGAGGATGTGCTATCGTTCAAAGACTAAAGAATCAGGTTGACATTTCCAGTCTAAGGAGAAATAGAAATGAGTTTTGCATTATCATCCGGAGTTACAGGTTTGCAAGCCCATCAGAAGATGCTGGATGTAGCTGGTAACAACCTCGCCAATGTCAATAGTACGGCTTTTAAGGCCAGCAGAATAACCTTTGCAGAACTTCTCAGCGAGACGATAAAAAAGGCTTCTCAACCGACCGGCGAAGTTGGCGGTACGAACCCTCAGCAGATGGGCAGCGGTGTCACGGTAAGCGGAATATCTCCCAATACGACACAGGGCAATATCGTAAGTACAGGCAACCCCCTTGATTTAGCGATAGAAGGCGAAGGTTATTTCGTACTTTCCGATGGTGGACGCAATATCTATACTCGTGCGGGCGCATTTGCGGTTGATCAAGCATCCTTTCTCGTTGACCCGGCGACGGGTTACCGCATCCAGCGTTTGGTTGGTTCAAGCGAAGAAGATGAAGAATTCCAGGACCCATCCAATAGTCATATCCGTGTGCCTTACGATGCGGCGATGCCAGCAAACGCCACATCCAATATAGTCGTATCAGGCAATCTAAGCGCGGATGCAGCGACAATACCAGAAAAACAGCAAAGCCACGAAATAGCCTCGAATATAAAGTATACCGCTGATGGCGGTACACCAGCCACCGAAGAAACAGCAATCGACCAACTCGATCAATTCAGTGGAACACTGGGCTCGGGGACGATAACGATTTCCGGCTATTATTCAGATGGTACGGCATTCGCTGGCGACCTTACATTTGATGTGAACCCAGCAACTACGCTCGGTGAATTTATTGACCACTTGAATCTCAACGTTCTCAACAGCGCCGACCCTTCAGGTGCGACGGCATCCTTGGTCAACGGCCAAATAGTCATAACCGATAATGAGATTGGCTACAGCAAGACGGACATGGTTTTGGAATATGCTCCAGCGGCCGGAGAGACGCACGATATGGAAATACCGGCGTATTTCGAGATATCGACCACCGGCGGAGAGGAGGTCAAACCTATTAGTATTACAGTGTACGACTCTCAAGGCGCTAAACACGTTCTATCCGCTGCGTTTGTCCGAACGGATACTATTAACACCTGGGACATGGTTCTGACCGCTATAACCGGTGATGTCCACCAGATAACTCCGGAAGACCGACGGATCGAAGGGATAACCTTTGACGCCAATAACGGCAGCTACCTTGGGTTAAGTGGTTCGGATTCAACCAACTTTGTAATAACTTTCGGGCATGATGTTTTGAATCCGCAAACCATCGAGTTGGACTTGGGAACCGTTCGCAAGTTTGACGGCTTGACGCAGTTTGCCGGAAAGTCTACCGCAGTGGCAAAAGAACAGGACGGCTACGGCGCAGGCTGGCTTTCCTCTGTCTCGGTAGACCAGTCGGGCATAGCCATTGGCACGTTCTCAAATGGCGTCAAAAAGAACATCGCAACATTGGAGATAGCGTTATTCCAGAACCCAGCAGGCATGGAAAATCTTGGCGGCGGGTACTTCATTGATTCGGCCAATTCAGGACTGCCAGAAGCCAGGCAGGCGATGGACGGTGGTGCCGGCCGTATTCATGGCGGGGCGCTGGAAAAATCCAATGCGGATGTCGCAACAGAATTCGTCAATTTGATTCAAGCCCAAAACGGTTTCCAGGCCAACGCCAGGACAATCCGAGTAGCCAACGAGATCCTACGAGAATTGAGTAATCTTATCAGATAGCAGTCAGGGGCTTTAGGTGGCTGCTTGCGCCGCACTTGGGAAGCTAAGGATGGCAACAGGCACCGTAATCATAGAAATGCTAAACATGATTTTTCTTACGCTGACGCCGGTAGAGCGGTGGCAGGCAGCAAGGCGGTTTAAAACCAGCTTTTTAACCGAGAATTGGTTTTTTCTGACCACTGCGGCTGCCTTGATTGCATTGGCTATACTGCTTTTGTGGGTCAGCTATAGACGAATCATGGAGGCTCGAAAAGCCACCAAACAGGTGTTTGTTGAGCGTGCTAAGAGAAGAAGGCTGAGTGTGCGCGAAAGCCAAATTCTACTGGAGATTGCAGGCAAAAGCAGACTTAAACGAAGTGATGCTATTTTCACAATGCGGGATGCTTTTGACCGCGGCGCCCGCAAAATGATGAAGGAACACTCTGCGAAGCACAAGGCCGAAGAGAGCAAAAACTTGATGGCCGAACTGTCGCTTCTGCGCCGAAAGCTCGGTTTCGAAAAACAGGCCCACTGGTTAGCTGACGAGAAGGTTAGCAGCAGAAAAATTCCCGTCGGTAAAACACTCTATATGGCACGGCGGACAAGCCATACCTCGGAAAGTGTTGAGTCGACCGTTATAAAGAACAATGATAAGGAGCTGACGGTTAAATTGAAACTTCACACAAAGATTACTTTCGCCGAAACTTGGCTTGTGCATTATTGTTCTGGTGCGTCAGTTTGGGAGTTTGACACCTCTGTAGTGAGTTGTGATGGTGACATACTGGTCTTGAACCACAATGATAGAGTGCGGTTCATAAATCGCCGGCGTTTTTTGCGGGTTCCGGCAAATAGACCGGCTTTCATCGCACACTTTCCATTCGCAAAAACACTCCTACCAAAGAGTGAGAAAAGTGTGACAGGAACATCCAAAGACCTCTGGGCACCGCCGGAATTTGTTCCGGCGGTTGTCACCGAGCTGGGCGGTCCTGGACTGCGCATAGAAGCTCCGCTGGAAGCCAACGCGGGGGACAGATTACTGGTCACATTTAAGCTGGATGAACAAGAAAACAGAGTAGCAGGCTCAAAAGGACAAGGTAGAGCAACTCCACCAAAAATTATAGAAAGTGTCGCTATGGTCACGCACACTGAAGCCGCAAAAAATGGTTGGTCAATAGCGGTTGAATTGACAGGCTTGAGTGACTTGGATGTCAATGAGCTAATTCGTGCAACCAACGCAGTCTACTCAAGAGCGGACGGCGGGACTCACCGAAGTCGGCGCTCCACTGCAAACAGGCAAGATGCGGAAGACGGCGTTGCGGAGCCAGTGGGTGTGCAGGGAACCTAAAATGACAGTGACCGCAGAAGTCAGTTCAAGTATTGATGCGTTGATGCAGGAATTCGATATCATCACGCACAATCTGGCCAACGTAAGCACGGTCGGATACAAGCGTATATGCAACGCATTTACAAGATCACTTGAGGCACAGCAAGCAGCCGAAGATACGTATTCTCCTGGGAGTATTGATCTGAATTCAGCCTTGGATTTTTCCCAGGGCGGTATTGTCGAGACGGGCCGGCCACTGGATTTTGCACTTTATGGCAAAGGGTTCTTTGTTATAGAGACACTGGAAGGGCCGCTTTACACCCGCAATGGGATATTCCGCACGAATGAAAATGGGCAAATAGTGAATTCCGATGGCAAGATCGTGGCAGGCCAAGCGGGACCGATCACGATACCGGCCGGCGTGGCACTTTCGCAACTAAGTGTCTCGAGCGACGGGACTATTAGTGCCAAAGGAACAGTAATAGGCAAATTCAGATTCATCAATTTCGAAGACAACGAAAACGGCCTTGTGCCAGCCGGTGCTGGCTGTTTCCACATGCCAGACGCGAATATACAGGGCGTTCCAGCAGAACATATAGTTGTGAAACAGGGTTACCAAGAGGCATCCAACGTCGAAATGGTAGAGGAGTTAGTGAATATGATAATTGTCTCAAGGCTTTATGAGGCGAACATGAAGCTGATCTCGGCTCAAAAGGAAGCCTCGAGTAGTATCATGAGTGTGGCGATGGGCTGAGGATTTGACAACTTATTATTGTTGATCGATTAGTCTACTGCAAACGGTTAATTCTGAACTGAGATAGACGGAGAACAATATTATGTTGAGAGCATTTTCCACCGCAGCGACAGGTATGACCGCTCAACAGATGTTGGTAGATGTAATCGCTAATAACCTTGCGAACATCAATACTACCGGTTTTAAGCGTAGCCAGATTGACTTTCAGGACTTGCTTTACATCAAGATGACCGAGCCGGGCACGGAGGTGGCTTCGGGCGTAAACTCTCCGAGCGGTCTGGAAGTAGGCAGTGGAGTTCGTGCTGCATCTACACTGAGAGTCTTCAGTCCTGGTGAGTTTCAGAATACCGGCCGCAAGCTTGATATAGCTATCAGAGGAGATGGCTTTCTTGCAGTGACTTTGCCGAACGGCGATGCAAGGTACACTCGCGACGGTGCGCTGCAGATAAACGGCGAGGGTCAACTGGTCACTACGACCGGCTATACTCTGGAGCCACCCATTACTGTTCCAATAGATGCTGTCTCTGTCAACATAGGAAAGGATGGAGGTGTCAATGTTACCGACACTGCCGGAACTTCGTCGGTTGTGGGCATTATTCAACTGGTCCGATTTCCTAATCCATCAGGTCTGTCAGCCGAGGGAGATAATCTCCTGGCGGAGACTGAAGCCAGCGGTACGCCTACGACCGGCACGGCAGGTGAAAATGGCTTCGGCTCTATCCAGTCAGGATTTCTGGAAAAATCCAACGTCCAAATGGTAACCGAACTGGTCAACCTTATAACCGCCCAACGAGCATACGAGATAAACTCCCGTGCAATAAAGGCAGGGGATGACATGCTTCGAACTGCAAACAGTATTGTCAGATAGGGAATCATCATGCGCAGTAGAACAATCAGTCTGGCCATAATCACTTGTTCGGTTACGTTGGCTCAATTCTGCCAGGGACCAGTGAACAATAAAGCTATCGGCTCGCAGAACGACTCCGTTGTGGAAGTTTACATGCCAAGAGAGGTTACAATTAAAGATGACTGCATAAGACTAGGTCAAGTCAGCATACTCCGTGGCAGCGAACCGCTCGTAGCAAGAGTGAGCCAAATTGCCTTGGGACAAATCTCGGTGCCAGGCCAAGAAATTGTCGTAGACAGGTCAACTGTCCTGAGCAGACTGGCCTGCAATGGAATCCCGTTTTCAAAAGTGACATTCATGGGTGCAGAAAAGATTACGATAAGGCAGGAGCATCATGTCATCAAGGGGACCCAATTCGTTGAGTTGGCACGTTCATTCCTGAAAAAGAAGCTGCCTGCCAATTCAGTCCACCAATTAAGTCCGGTGTGGATACCGAAAGACTTGGTGTTACCGGGGCCGAGCAAAGACGTGAAGCTGTCCCTGCGTTTAGTCAAAAGTGGCTCACGAAACCAGGCTAAGATTGAGATTACTGTTCTTGCTGGTGGTAAAGAAATAGGGGGCTGCGAAGTGGCTTTCCGTTTGAAATACAATAGTCACACGGTTGTGACGCTGGTTGAAATTCCAGCGGGTGAGGTCATCAGTCCCAACGACGTCAAGATAGAGAAGACTGTGTCGCACAAGCCGGAGCCCGCAAACTGGAAGCCGCCCTACGGGCTTATGGCCAAGCGTCGGCTGCCGGCAAACACTGTGATTCGGCCAGATTCGGTGGGTCCAGTGAAACCCGCGATTGCTGTTCGGCGCAACGAAACAGTTGTGATTCGAATTGAAAGGCCGGGTTTTCTGGTAACAGCCATCGGAAAGGCTTTAAAAGAAGCCCGACCTGGAGAGTATGTCAAAGTACGAAATGTGGACTCACAGCGAATAATTCTATGCAGGGTCAATGAAGATGGAACGGTGGAACCGATCCTCTAAAAACCGCACACGACGAGTGCAATGCACAAAGCAGTTATGTTCGTGGCCCTCACAAGAAGTCGCAAAATGAGGATTATTTGAGAAGGAGCAATAATGAATAATAAGAAAGTCTTAGTGCTCGTGATTATGTTCTCTATGCTTTGTGCAGCCACTTGCTCACAAGCAGGCTCTATCTGGGCAAAGAGAGATAAGAACATGAGGGATTTATACGCGGATGATGTGGCCCGTAAGATAGGCGATATCCTGACTATCAAAATCACCGAGGATAGTAAGGTCGATAACAAAGCAAAAAGGGACTTGAAAAAGGAAACCGATCGCTCAAACACTTTCAATGGCGAACTGGGGATCACAACGCCAGGTAGTAATCTTTGGCCGCGCATGCCCGGTTTCACAATGGATGCGGAGTCAACTAACGAGCTAAAAAGCAAGGCCGACTACAAAGACGAACGCAGCTTTGTAGATCGTGTCACCGCAGTTGTTGTGGATATCTTGCCAAATCGCAACCTTGTGGTTCTGGGAACTCGTCATCGTAGTATTGCAGGTGACATACAGACAATTGAAATAAGCGGCATAGTCAGGCCAAGCGACATTGCCTTCGACAATACTGTCAGGAGCGAGCAGGTTGCGAACTTTCATATTGTGACAAAGCACAAAGGTGTTGCCGCACCCTACACAAGGCCAGGCTGGCTCGGCACCATATTTGATCTTCTTTGGCCTTTTTGAACTTGGGTGTGTTAGGATCTAATGTCACTATTTTTGAGAGTGCACGATGATGAGATTGACAAAGAGCATAAGAACACAAGAGCAAAAGAGCAAAAAGGCACTTATGACTTGTGCACTCATGACCTGTGCACTTTTGGGCGACGTTGGCCAATGCGAGCGAATAAAGGATATCGTTGATATTCAAGGGATTCGCAGCAATCCGCTCGGCGGAATCGGATTGGTTATTGGCCTGGCCGAAACCGGCGATACGACGCTGCTGTCGCGACAGATGTTGACCAATGTATTGAGGGATTCAGGACTCGTGCTTTCTCCTTCCAATCTGACTGGTGGCAACGTCGCGGCCGTTATGGTTACAGCAGAATTAGGTCCTTTTACACGTGCCGGCTCACAAATCGACGTTGACGTCTCTGCCATAGGAGACGCCAAAAGCCTGCAAGGCGGAATACTTTTGCCAACACCACTGAAAGGTCTTGACGGCCAAGTTTACGCAATAGCCCAGGGTGGAGTTTCGATTGGTGGCTGGGCGGCAGCAGGTGAAAAGGCTTCGATCACAAAGAACCACCAGACTGCTGGGCGGATCCCGAACGGCGCAACAGTTGAGAAGCAGGAAATCGCCACGTTTGTCGAATACATCGCAGGCTATAGGTATGTCACGCTCAATCTTAGAAACGGCGATTTTTCAACAGCAGAGCGAATAAGTAAGGCCATTAACCAGGGTCACTCAAACAGTGCAGTCGCAATTGATGCCGGGACTATCAAGGTCAAAGTCCCAACTGAAATTAGCCAGGCGCAGATAGCTGGTTTCATTGATGATATTACAAAACATGAAGTCATGGTCGATGTTCCTGCCGTGGTAGTTGTTAACGAGCGGACCGGCACAATCGTTGTGGGAGAAAACGTCGGCATCTCGGCAGTGGCGATTTCCCAAGGCAGTCTGGTCGTGAAGGTCAGAGAAACCGCAAGAGTTTCGCAGCCCACGGCACCGTTCTCTGATGCGGGCACTACCGAAGTCATCCCCGAGACTATGGTAGATGTCGAAGAGCAGGATGCATACCTAATTCCAGTGTCCAGAGCGGTTACGGTTTCAGAGCTGGCTAACGCCCTGAACGCTATAGGAGCGACGCCGCGAGACCTTATAGCAATATTCAATGCCTTGAAAAAAGCAGGTGCCCTCCAGGCGAAGCTGGTGATAATGTAGGAGCAATCCCAATGGACAACGCCAAATTGATATTGACCGAGCCTGTGCTACCGCCAACACAGCTCGATACTCTAAGCAGGACCTCAATTTATAACAACATCGCCAAATCCGATCCCTGTGCGATCGACGAGCTTTCGGAGCGGAGAAAGAAAGAAGTAGCAAGAGATTTTGAGTCAGTCTTACTCAATAAGCTACTGGGCGCCATGAAAGACACTATCGGTGACTGGGGTTTTGATAGAGATGGGGCCTCGGAGCAGATACAGGGACTGTTTTGGCTGCACCTTGCCCGTGACATTGCAGACAAGGGCGGGCTCGGACTGTGGAAGGATATATATCAGTTCTTAGACAACAAAGACCAATCACGCGCGACGGCAGAATAACTGAAAAATATATGAAACTAATGGCAACTCAAATAGAAGATAAGATTGACGAACTGCTGGCTGTTCTCGACAAGGATATTGAGCACGTGCAGGGTAGTCTATCTGAGTTGAATGAGCTACGCAGCTTAGTCATCAAACGAGACGATACAACCCTGGGTAAACTGCTCGGCAGTATTCGAGCTGAGGCTGATAGCTACGCTGCCAATGAATCAAAGCGCCAATCGATACGGAGAGAATTGGCTGGCGCTTTTGGCTGTAACGTTGAAGAAATGACTCTGTCCAGACTCGAAACCATACTGCCAGAGGGAAAGAAGGTTCAAGTAGCCGACAGAAAGGCAAAGCTGAGGACATTGATTCAGCAACTCAAGAAGGAACATTCAAGCACAGCTATGCTTTTGTCGGAATGCGCCAGATTCAATCACCTACTCTTGAGGACTATTTTCGATCTTGGCAAGACAGGGGCGGCTACATATAGTTCCAACGGCGCGGCAAAACAGCAAATGGCAACGAACCTTGTCAACTTACAGTTTTGAGAAAACCTTTGAACGGGACTTCATTTTGCGACAACTGGCAAAATGGGAGCCCAACTAAATAGGCTAAAGAAATGCAGAATTACTCCATAGCATTGAGCGGTCTTAGCACAGCCCAGAAGGCTCTCGCGGTAATCGGCAACAACATAGCAAACGCTGCCACAGAAGGCTATCACCGTCAGAAAGTAGAGCTGGCTCCTGCATACTCCTCACAGGCCGGTTCGATCCTGCTGGGAGGAGGTGTTGATATCGCTGGTATCAGTAGAGTAATCGACACACTCTTAGAGCGGGAGATTCTACACCAACAATCGTCATTAGGGCAGGTTTCGCAGGAGCTTACCACGCTGTATGCTGTTGAAAACGCGTTCGGAGAGTTTTCGGTCGGTACCAGTGTGAGTACAACGATAGAAGAATTTTTCAGCGCACTGCAAGACCTTTCCGCTCACCCCTCGGAGATCGTCTGGCAAAGCCAGGCTGTAACAGTTGGCCAGACATTGGCAGGCCAATTTAGAATGCTGGCTGAGTTCCTGATAAGGTTGGAGACCCAGATTACGTTAGAGGCTGAAACCACAATCGAGCGAATAAATACGCTGACAGACCAGGTAGCAGAACTCAACGACAAAATAGAAAGGATGGAAATAGGTGGTGGACAAGCCAACAACCTGCGCGACCAAAGGGATCAGTGTATAGCCAAGCTATCTGAACTGGTTGGTGTGGTGACTCAGAGCAGGGAATACGGCGTGGTTGACGTGAGCGTTGCCGGTATACCGGTGGTCACAAGTGCCTCAACTACTAAATTGGAGGTGGGCTTGACAGAGAACAAATACCTGGGGGTATGTGCTGCTGGCGCGCACAACTATAATACGTATGTGCAGGGCGGGCGACTTGGGGGGCTGTTATCGTTGAACAACGAGCTTGTCTCTGACGTCCACGATGACTTGGATGCGTTGGTAAATGCGATAGTTGAACAGGTCAATCAATATCATGTACAGGGCGTAGGTTCAGAGGGTTCTTTCAGCGAACTTACCGGCTGGACGGTCGCAGGCGATAATTTGGCTGATTTCGACCCACCTATAACCAGCGGTGAGATATATTTTAGGGTCATATATACAGACCCTGCTACGGGGACACAGACGATAAAACGGCACAAAATAGACATTGTCGCTGATCTTCCACCCAGCCCCTCGCTGGATGACTTTGCAGATTACATTAGTACTAACATTGACGGGCTGACTGCCTGGGGGGACTCATCAAGGTTGCGTATTGAGGCTGGGTCAGGCTATGAATTTGATTTTCTGCCCGCCGTTCTGCCTGAGCCTGAGGCCGCTGACATCGATTTCAATGGGTCAGTCGATCCAACTGTGAGTGTATCAGGAATTTATACGGGAAGCTCAAAAGATACTTTCACGTTCACCGTGTCCGGCACCGGCGAGATTGGAAATGGCACGCTCACCCTAACAGTCACTAACAGTGTTTCAGAGTCGGTTACCACTCTTAATATCGGTTCCGGATATGCCGCAGGTGACAAGCTTGATGTGGGCAATGGAATCAATATATCTCTTAGCACAGGTGACCTGGTTAACGGAGATTCCTTCAGTATCGACGCTTTTGCGGATACGGATACATCGGGACTGTTGGCTGTGGTTGGAATTAATTGCTTTTTCTCAGGCAGCAGCGCAGCGGATATAGCAGTTTGCTCAGACATAATCGATTCACCCGGCCGAATAGCAACGGCTCTGGGAGCAAGCTTGACGGATAATATGAATGCGCTGCGTCTGGCCGGACTAAAAGATATGGCTGCAAGCAGTCTAAATGGTATGACGTGCAGCGAGTTTTATCGCCGGCTAATTGCAGATATCGGTCAGGAAGTCTCGATCAAAAAAACACGCCAGGACAACCTCGAGATTATGATTCGAAACCTCGCCAACAGACAAAGTGAGATAAGCGGTGTCAACGTTAACGATGAAGCCACCCAAATATTGATTTTCGAACAGATGTTTCAGGCGATGGCAAAATATCTGACGACGATTCAAACGTCGATATCAACTATGATGGAAATACTCTGAACCATTAAGCTCGTTGTAGAGGCCTTGATGAGCGGAACGCTGAACAATATTTACGAGAATACACACTTTGCTTTGCATTTGCATACGGAGGCGATGACTCGTCTGCAGGAACAATCATCTACGGGGAGTCGGATAAATCGGGCTTCTGACAGTCCGTCTGCGGCATATCAGATTTTGGGACTCACGTCTCAAGAAAGATCCTTGGAAAACTATTTAGACCACCTGTCCGAGATGGTCAACCAGTTGGAGATTTCCACCACTATTCTTGAGAACATGATATCAGAGCTGGCAGAGGCTAAAAAGCAGTTGACTCAAGTTGTTAGTGGCACTTACGGTCAGGAGGGGCAACAAAGGATTGCCGAAGCAATCAACGATATATTGGAGCAGATGGTCTCATTTGCTAATACCAAACATGCAAACCAATATCTGTTTGCGGGAAGTAATATACTCTCGGCACCTTACCGTGTGGAGCGCATCGCTGGCAGGCTCACTGGTGTGACCTACCAGGGTGGTGACCGGAGTTTAGAGGTAGAGGTGGCACCAGGACTAAAGTCATCAGCATTTTACGTGGGTGATATTATCTTCCGTTCGAACAGTCGCCGTGCCCCCATTTTCCTGGGCAGCACGGGAGCCAAAGCCGGCACAGGGACTTCAAATGTCCGTGGCGATGTCTGGCTGACAGTAACGTACAACGAAGGCAGTGGAAAATATGAACTCTCCCTTGACGATGGAGATAAGACTGTCGTCGAGGGAGATATTACCAACTTGGCCATTAAGAATGCAGCTGGACAAGTTCTGTATGTTGATGCTACGGATATAAAAACCACGGGAGTGGAGCTGGTTAGCGTACCCGGTACCTATGACGTATTCGGCGCACTTATTAGTATTCGGGATATGTTGAACAATGAAAGAGGACTTTCCGATTCCGAGTTGCGTGAGTTTGTAACTAACTCGCTCAATTCTCTGGCAGAAGTAAGCAACCTTCTGGTGCAGAGCGAGGTTTCTGTAGGTTCGAGAATTGGGTTTTTATACGATCTTAAAGACACGCTTAAGAGTCTGAAATATAACATGGAGGACGAAGTGACTCGTCTGCAAGAAGCGGATATCGCGCAGGTGGCTATAGACATTTCTCGTCGTGAAATTCTGTACCAGATGTCGCTATCAGTAGCTGCGAGAATGATGTCTATGTCGCTGATGGACTTCATCAGATAGCTGCTGAACAGAAAAGTTGAGAATAGAAAGATGGGTATTTTAACAACGTATATGTCTGATATTTATGCAAATTTCACGCCTACACCCTCAAAATAGCACGTAAACAGGTGTCTCAGGGAACGGCACAGAATTTGCACTAATTTCACTGAGTTTCGGCCATCGTAAGACCATTTTTGAATCTTTAGGAGTAAGACATATGACAACGGAAACAAGTTCACATTATTACAAAAGGGGTCTGGAGTTAGCCGAAGCCGGCCAATACCAGGAAGCACTTGGCTGTATCGAAGAGCACCTCCGGACAGCACCTGATGATGCGCAGGCGCTGAACGACGCGGGCGCGATCCTGCACTGCCTGGGACGTTCCAGCGAGGCCATCGGTCATTTAGTTCAAGCAAAGAACCTGCACTGCGACTGTGTTGAAATAGTCTGGAATTTGGCAGAAGCCTACCTCGCTGACGGCAGAGCAAATGAGGCGGTGCAGCTATTTGACGACATGGAGCAGATGGGCATATTGAATGCGGACGTGGTAAACCGGACTGCAAACGTATTCTTGAACCAGGATAACAAGACCAGCGCCATCGAGACATTGCTTCATTCACTGCAGCTTTGGCCGGAGCAAGAAATTCTCAGGCCAATGATTGACGTGATTCGCGGCAAACGACCTAAGGTCGCTTTCTTTTGTGGGCTGTACAATGATGTGAAGTTCCTGACGGACATCCACGAGTTTACTAAGTGCCGTTTCCCGGCGCAGTTCTTTACCGGTAATCGCGTTGACGAAATGTATGAGCTGATGAAATGGAGCGATATTTCATGGTTTGAATGGTGCACCGATATGGTCGTAGAGGCGTCAAGACTACCGAAGATCTGCAAGAATATTGTCAGGCTACACCGATTCGAGGCCTACGATAGATGGCCAAGCCAGGTCCAATGGGAGAGTGTAGATGTGCTTATCACCGTCGGCAACTCGTTCGTCAAAAACGCTTTACTTAAACAAGTGCCTGATATTGAAAGACGCACACAACTTGTGACAATTCCCAATGGCGTCAACTTGAACAGGTACGAGTTTATAGACAGACAGCGAGGCAAGAATTTAGCTTGCGTGGGTTACCTAAACATGAGAAAGAACCCTATGTTCCTGCTGCAATGTATGCAGAAGCTTCACTACATCGACCGTGAATACAAGCTTTTCTTTGCAGGGGTGTCTCAAAACCCGATGCTTGAGCAGTATACCAAGTATATGGTGCAGGAGCTCAAGCTTGCAGATGTGGTATTCTTTGACGGTTGGCAGGAAGATGTAAATGCCTGGCTACAGGACAAACACTATGTTGTCTCCTGCAGCATCGGAGAAAGCCAAGGCATGGGGCTGTTTGAAGGTATGGCCTGCGGGTTGAAACCGATTATCCACAATTTCCCGGGAGCAAGCGAAATATTCCCATCAGAGTTTTTGTTCAATATCTCCGAAGAATTTTGTGAGCAGATTCTTTCAAATAGGTACGAGCCCAAAAGATATCGCAAATTTGTCGAAGAGAAGTACCCTCTGAAAGAACAGTTAGGGCAAATCAACAACATCTTCACGCAACTCGAAGCCGAAATAGATTTACGACAAAGTGGTGCCGCTTGTTGCACCGGTTCGCAAAACGGGAACATAGCGGACGTTAGATTGTCATCTCAACGTGGTACCTCGGCGTTCGGGAACAGCCGAGGTGAGAGCCACAGAAACCTGTAGCTATTCGAACAATGAAATGTCAGACAATCGCAGAACATTGGAAAACTACGAAAGGGACCCCAAACGCAGTGATATACATTCGGGGGCACGGGCAAAGGCCGGGCCCATGGTCAGCGTGCTTATTCCAACTTTTAATCGACCGAGATATCTATCTCAAGCGCTGGCCAGCGTTTTGCACCAGAGCTACAAAAACCTGCAAATCATCATTGTCAATGACGGCGGTGAAGACGTCAGTGATATAGTTCATTGCTGTGATGACCCTCGGCTGACGTATATTTACAGAAAAGAGAACCGCGGCAAGGCCTATTCACTCAACGAGGGGTTGACCCGATCCGAAGGCAAATATATTGCCTATCTTGACGATGACGACTTGTATTATCCCAACCATATCGAAACGCTGGTTCATACGCTTGAGAACGAAACCGACTCCCAGGTTGCGTACAGCGATCTGTACAAGGTATATTGCAATCTTATGCCAGATGGCAGCCGGCAGGTCCTAAGCAAAGTTGTAGAAATCAGCCGAGATTTCGACCGCTTCTTCATGCTGTACTTCAACCACGTTCTGCACGTATGCCTGATGCACCGCCGAGACCTGATTGAAAAAACCGGTCCCTATAACGAAAAGCTTAAAATCCTGATCGATTGGGATATGACCCGACGGCTGGTTTTCTTTTCGGATTTCCAACATATACACCAAATCACAGGCGAATTTTACAGCCCTGCGGGCGAATGTGACAGAATGTCGGTTCAGCAACGCAAGGATAAAAGTGAATACCTTAGGAATCTGCTAACGATACGCACAACAAGACCAGCCAGGCCGTGGTCAGAAATTGAGGATATGTCCATCATTTTTGTTGCAGATCGGTTGAACCAGCAGGCAGGCAAAACCGTTGGTTCTATTTGGCGGCATACGTTTTACCCGTATCAGATTTATCTTCCGCTACCTGAAGCTGATTTCAAAAGGCTCAGCACGGACATGCCCAATGTGGTCCTTGTGTCCGTTGATCCCATGTGTTCTGGTACCGAGCGTGTAGACGCAGCTCTGGCCAGATGCGATGGCATGTATGTTGTCATAGTGCCGAGTGGCATGCCCATAGAAGAGATGTGGATAGAGGACCCGCTCTATGCCCTGATTAATAGTCCGGTCGGCCGAGAAGGATTTGAACTGCAAGGTTCAAGGGATACACTGTTCGCAGCGGTGGTCAGAAAAGATGACTTGCAGTATGCTCGTAAGAACTTTCCAAACTTGTCGGTGCCCCAGTCTCTAAAAGCAGCCGGGATTACACTCAGGCAGCCCAGTTTTGAAGAACTGCCTTTTCAGTTTGACCACCTACTTAAGCACGCACTGTTATCAGAAAAGGACGGGAATTGGGAAGAAGCTGCCCAGGAATATGAACATATTGCTGCGCTCCACCAGAATGAGCTGTGGATGAAGACACTTGCAGCAAAGGCTTTTTTCAAAGCCGGTAATCAAACCAGAGCAGCCAAGCTCAGCAACGAAGTCAACCAACAACGTCCCACTATAGACACGCTTTTGTTGGAGGCGAAAGCCGAGCGAAAAAAAGATAGTGTTCACGGGGCAATTGAACTGCTCAAAAAAGCAGAACAAATACTCATAGGCCAAACTGACTGTCTGGTTCCTGCCGAGACAAACAGGTGGTAGGGATAAACAGGGATTTGTGGAACATTTGAAGGGAAAAGAACTGCCATGGGCGTAACACAAGAAAGCGGCACTGAAGAGCACAATTGCACTCAGCATTACGAGGTTTTACAGGAACTGGGTGATTGTTATACCACTATCGGTAACTACGAACAAGCCCAGCATTACTATGAGAAGGCGGCATCGCTCGGGCCGGATGAGCCGGGGCCCTATGTTGGGCTCGGCGTAGTCGCCCTACAAAAGGGGCAGCTCGATGATGCTGAGATAGCTTTTAGGGTAGCATGCCGGTTAGGTCCTGACTGTGCAAAGGCGTACACCGGCTTGGCTATGGTCTCTCAGCAAAGAGAAGATTACCAGCAGGCGTTTGAACTGTATATGAAATCCCTTGAACTGGACAGCGACAGCATTGCAGCTCTTTTAGGATTGTTTCAAACATCCTGTCAGATGGGCTCATTCGCAAACGTTATCCACTATTTGGAGGTGTATTTGAACATGCACCCTGGCGATACGTCGGTTATGTTCTCTCTGGCAGCACTCTATATGAAAGACAGGCAGCTTGAGCAGTCTAAAAAAGTCCTCCGGGATGTTTTAGCCCTCGATCCAGGTAATCAAGATGCAGCTAATCTGCTGGAAGAAGTTGAACACCGTTTGGCTCAAAAAATCCAAATGCAAAGATAGCACACATAGACACTGCTCAAAGCCAAACAGGCAGGAGTGTAAATTGTATGAGTACTAATAATATTGAGACTGTCCCTGACGAACAGCTGAATCTTTTCGATGAACTGCAGGGTCTGTTAGAAAAGCAAATAAAGCTGGCCCGGCAAGGTGACATCGGCAGTGTCGAGCGATTGACCATAGAAGTGAGCTGTGTCGTAGACATGATCGCGCGTGCAGGAATTCTTGAACTGGATCAATGGAAGGACCGACGAGAGCAACTGCAGGAATTGTACGAAGAGTTATGCCTGGCTATCACAGCTCAACAAGCCGACATCGCTGAGAAACTAAGCCGGATCCGCAAAGGCAGAAAAACCATCGAAACCTACCACAGTAATATTTGATAGTCAATATGAGAGTTTTGCTCACTTTTGGAACCCGGCCAGAAGCCATCAAAATGGCTCCAATAATTGAAGCGATGGCGCAACAGCCCGAGCTTTTTGAGGCTCGCATTTGTGTGACAGCTCAACACAGGGAAATGCTGGATGATGTCTTGGATATTTTCAATATCCAGCCGGACTACGACCTCAATCTAATGAGGCAGGAACAGACCTTATCCAGCCTTACGGCCCGTATTTTTGATGCCCTTGACCCGGTTATGAGCAAAGAAGACCCGGACTGGGTATTGGTGCAGGGCGATACAACCACAACGATGGCTGCAAGTTTGGTGGCATATTATCATCGGATTAAGATCGGTCATGTCGAGGCTGGGCTGCGAACGCACGATAAGCTTCGACCATTTCCGGAGGAGATTAACCGCCGGATAGCCGGTACTGTGGCAGACATACATTTTGCCCCGACTGAAACAGCCCGAGAGAATTTGATTCGTGAGGGAATTGATGAGCGAGATATCCTGGTTACGGGCAATACTGCAATTGATGCTTTGCTGCAGGTTCTACAACGCCACTATGATTTTGATCAAGGTCCGTTAGCGGAGATTCCTTTGGACAAAAAAATCCTTCTTGTGACCGCACACCGTCGAGAGAACTTTGGCGAACCCGTACGAGCTATTTGCAGAGCGCTGGAAGTGATTGCAGAACGTTATGCGGAAGATGTGCACATCGTTTACCCTGTACATCTTAACTCCAACGTTTCTGGGCCAGTACATGCCCTGTTGAGCAATGTTTCAAATATCACCCTTCTGAAACCTCTCGATTATCTGTCTTTTGTGCACTTGATGCATCAGTCTCACATTGTCTTGACCGACTCAGGTGGGCTGCAGGAAGAAGCCCCCAGTCTGGGCAAACCTGTTCTCGTTCTTCGTAGTGTCACCGAAAGACCGGAAGCTGTTGAAGCGGGCACGGCAAGGGTTGTAGGTACGCAAGCCGAACAAATTGTTCGAGAAGTAGAACACTTATTGGCTGATTCCACGGCTTATGCCAAAATGGCCAGCGCTGTAAATCCTTATGGACTTGGGCGAGCTGCAGATCAGATAGTGAAGTACATCGCACCAAGGCAGCCTGCTACGAGCTTTCAGACACATACCTATCAGATTAGTAAGAAAGATATTCCCACGAAGATCGACAAACAGGTATCCGAATCAACAGATAAGAAACACATGGAACTGCAATATTGGATTCGTTTGTCAAGAGAGTTGACAAGAGATTGCGTAACCGAGACTGAAAAAGAGGAAGTCTTATTGCAAGTCTGCTATGAAAAGACATTTCCAAGATACAAGGAGTCTTTGTACCTTGATGACGATTCCTTCATGGGGAAAAAGATTCTTGATGTTGGATGTGGCCCTCACTGTGGGATTATCGGATTCAGAGGATGTGAAAAATATGGCATTGATCCTCTTATAGAGGGTTATATACATATCGGCTATCCCTTGTCCAGGCATGGGGTAGACTACTATAATTGCAGATCGGAAGAAATGCCCTTCGGCAATAAGTTCTTTGACGTGGTCATATGCGTCAATGCTTTGGACCATGTTGATGATTTAGCAGTGACAATTAAAGAAATAGCAAGAGTACTAAAAGGCGGAGGCAAATTTATCAGTCAGCTCAATTTTCATAATTGTGCCAGAAAAACAGAGCCTATTTGTTTGAATCATGAAAGAATCTCGAAGCACTGTGACGCCAGCCAGCTACAACTGAAAAAGGCAATATATCAGTATCATGTGCCCGAAATGGAAGAGGACAGATATTACTATGAGTTTAGCAAGCAATAAGGGCAGCCTCAAATCAGTAAGATGCTCTGTTTGCCAGAATCGCCTTTGGAGAAATGTCTATGGGATGGTCTTTTGAATTCTGATGATGTGATAAAACAGGATGTAAACGTTGTCTCGAAGTCACAGCGTATTAGGTTTCGTGTCCCACGAACGACGTCCGTAGTAAGAACATGCCGGCTCACGAAGACAGGCCTGTGAGGTGCCGCGGACGACAAGATCTGATGGAGAAACAGTAGTGGCTGAGTGCGATTCAGTTTCAGTGGCAAGTACAGAGGGGCAGATTAACGCGGCGGTGCGTTGCTCAATCATCTTGCCTGCAGGAGACGATCTTTCAAAGCTCAGCAAGTATCTGCTCTGTATGAGTCAGATGAGCCTGCCGGCAGACTACGAACTGATTGTTGTTAACAACAAGAGACTGGAGCTTGACGAAAATCGGTTAAAGGTGTCCCTGCCCACGCTGAAGGTGTTAAATCCCGATCGCGTGTTAAGCCAAGAGCAGTCATTTGACAGGGCAGCGATGAGAGCAAGCGGAAAGTACTTGCTGCTTGTCAGGGGCTTCATCGAATTTGATAAGCTGCTGTTGGAGGAAGCTGTCAGAGACCTTGAGACTTCCGGGGAGAGGGTGAGCGTATCCGCCAATGAACATTTTGTTCTTGTGGAAAGGTTCCATTACGCGAGCCTGGGCGGGTTCGGAGACCTGTTTTGTAGCTTGGGGCTGCCGACTGGGCAGGTCCATGTGGTCGCGAACCAAGATTTCGAGAACAAGAACGGAACAGTGCTCTTAGTGGTTTGTTTATTCGAAAACAACTTCGGAGATATTCTCATATACGAAACGATAGACAAAAAGTTGAAAGATGCTGGCTTTGAGACGCAAATCGTCGAAGTAAGTCAGAGCTTGACTCAATCTAAATTAGTTGAAAAAGCAAACAAGAGCGATTTCTTATATTTTGCAGGCGGTGGGATAATTGAGCGCTGGGCTCCTCAGATAGTAAAAAACTTTGACTTACTACATAAACATATCCGGGCCCCGTATGGAGTCGTGGGACTCAGCACGGGGGAATTTGACTATACAGCTTTTAACAACTCACTAAAGTTGTTCAGCGAAAAGGCCGCCTTCTTTTATACGAGAGATGAAGAATCCGTGGAGACATTTAGAAAGGCAGGGGCTTGCAAGCTTCCGATCGCCGGTGTTGATATAGCATTTGCCAATGATACACTCGCCCGGCTCAAACGAACTGGCAATATTGTAACAGCCAGCTTCAGAAATGTGCCCTATATTGATATTGGGGGAGATTTAGATTGGGACATGTGGTCGGATGCCCTGAGAAAGATTGGGGTCGAGTATCTAATATGGGATTGCAGTAACGCCCAGGAAAAATTGGGTATCACCATAAGTGAGAATGACATATTAGAGGACATTTCCAAATCGTATATCATAGTCGCCATGAGATTTCACATCATACTTGCGGCTTCGATGATGGGGGTATTAACAATACCAATTGCGTATTGTCCAAAAGTCAAAAGGCTCGCCAAACAACTCGGCATCGAAGATTACTGTTTGGAGCCAGACGACCACGACAAACTCGAATCAACGTTCCGCCGCTTAAGATCTAATGAAAAGACTGTAAGAAAGAACCTTGAGGCGAGAGGCCCAGAACTTAGATCACGGGCAAATGAAATTATATGGGATTCAATCAGAATCATGGAGAAGTCTATGCATGAAAGATGAGCCAGACAAAACGGAAAAGGAAAACAATTACATTCTGTTCCGAGCAGTTCCTACGATGAGGTGCAACTACAGGTGTGATTATTGCTTTGTTTCACTGCAGGAGCGGTCTACGACCGAAACAATGTTTGATAAGCATACTCCAGATGAATGGATTCGTGCGATGAAACACTTCGATAATTATGAGGTTGCATTTTATTTGGGAGGGGGCGAACCCTTTGTCATAGATGGGACCTACAAGCTAATAGAAGGATGGACGCAGTATGACCATGTAATAACCGGGTCGAGGGCTGATACAAACTTGGCATTTTTCGATCAGATTGCCAAAAGATGTCCGACAGACAAATTGCAGCTAAACTGTTCCTGGCATCCACAATATGATTCTCTGGACCAGATGTATGGAAAGGTCAAGAAGCTTAATGACTTGGGGATGGTGGGAATGGTTAACTTTGTTGCAAGTCAGTATAACCTTAGAGCACTCCGGGACAAATATCACCTAAGCATAGATGAACTCATCAAAAGATTCGACGATATGGGTGTATTTGTAAACGTAGCTACAGATTTTTCACTGATAAGAAACAAAGATCCGGCTACATATGCAGACTATAAGAGAATGATTCTTAAGTATTTGTGCCCGGAAGACTGGAGACAACGTTGTTGCGAAAAGCCACCATCTTTTTGTGAAGCGAATCATCACTATTTTACCATACATGCCAACGGGGACTTGGTACCCTGTCAAAGTGGGCAACCGTGTGGAAATTTTTTCGAAGGCACGCTACAATTTCCGGAGCGTGCTGTTTGCGATAAAAGATGCCCTTGTTTGGGTTTATATTGTTTCAGAACAGATAATGATTTTCTTTACGAGAGATATTTAACCGAGTTTGTCAATAGAAACAGAGAATATAGAAAATCGACCTTAGCCTTAAACAGTACTTTTTTTATCCCTAATAGTGAATTGAAGGTAGCGGGACAAGCTGCTACCTCGCTGACGCCACTTGTTTCGATTGTTTTGCCAACATATAACCATCTGAGGTTTCTACCAAAAGCCGTTGAAAGCGTTCTTGGACAAACCTATCCGAATTTTGAATTGATCATTATTAACGATGGTTCCACCGACGGCACATGCGCATATCTTGAAGGTCTGAAAGACCCGCGCATTCGGGTTATACATCAGGGCAATAAAGGGCTGCCTGAAGCCCTGAATACGGGCTTTCGTGCGGCTCATGGAGAACTGCTAACCTGGATTTCTTCAGACAACTATTGCGCCGCGACGTTTTTGGAAGTATTTGTTTCGGCGATGGAGGCAAATCCGAATGCGGGTTTGGCCTATTCCGCTTTTGCCCGGATAAATGAGGATGGTCAGGTCATAAAGGTGACCGACTGCCCGGATATGGATTACAGTCGCTTGCTGCTGAGTTTTCCCGGTATGTCTTCATTTATGTATCGTCGAGGCTGCCAGGAAACGGTAGGCCTTTATGATCCTGCTTTGGAGGGGGCAGAGGACTGGGATATGTGGCTGAGGATCGCGGAGCGGTTCCCGATTGTATATGTTCCTGATATTCTTTACTACTACCGCCAACACAGCGGAAGCTTGACAGCTCAGAAACCAAATGTGATTTCCAAATCGTCACGGCTTGTCGTCGAAAACGCCACCGATCGCTTGCGTACTCATTCGCCCAGGATCGCCTACGAGGTTGCTCTGAATTGCTTTCTCAAAGCCAAGGAAGAGTTTAACAGAGGAAATTTTGAGGCAGCCCTGGAGCATACGCAGAGATACAGGTCGCTGATAGACTATTCTGAGCTGCCAAGGAGATTGAAAGCATCGCATAGGGATGAAGGTTTAGATATTTCGGTAATAATAGTAACGTATAACAGAACCAACGACTTGAAAAGGTGCCTTGAATCTCTCGCCAATCAAGATGGGACCAATTTTGAAATCATCGTAGTTGATAATGGGCAAAGTGATGCCAAGGTGTGTCAGCGGTATGCTGACCAGTACATTAAATGCCCCATCAATTTTAACCTCTCCGAAGGAAGAAACATAGGGGCGCATTTTGCAAGAGGCGACACGATTGTTTTCTTGGATGATGATGCTCTTGTCGGCGCTGATTATATATCATCAATAGAATCCGCATTTGACCAATTCGATATATTCGGTCTAAGAGGTAGAGCCTATCCGAAAAGCGGTCCGGATGCTAATAGTCATGTGAGCATCTATGACCTCGGAGACAGGCCGTTTCCGTCATACTGTAATCAAGAGGGAAACTCCGCTTGGCTTCTTGAAG